>ENA-ORUQ01000924-ORUQ01000924.1-human-gut-metagenome-genome-assembly--contig:-NODE-924-length-30505-cov-13.534680_pt1 | contig 30505 bp, 29 predicted proteins | sample MGYA00242081_ERZ509211 | MGnify/ENA primary metagenome ERZ509211 (study PRJEB26280, sample SAMEA2338785) | human gut metagenome | biome: human gut; feature: human-associated habitat; material: faeces...
CTTCCAATAAAGACTTCTGAATGATACGTGCAAGCTGCTGGTCTGGAGATGAGAAGACTCCTTTCATCTCGTTAAACACAACTCCGTTATATGTCAGAGGAGCATCTTCGCTTAACAGGTCATAATGCCATCCTTCCTGCTTTAAGATCTCTGGCTTCTTATAGATATTTGGATAAAATACAGCATCCAGATAAACATGCACCAGATTAAAGAAATCTTTATCATTTTGGCTTGCAACCGGATAAACAGTCTTATCTGGGTAAGTCATTGCATTTAAAAATGTATTCAGTGATCCTTTGACCAGTTCCACAAATGGATCCTTCATTGGGAACTCTCTTGATCCGCAAAGTACAGAATGCTCTAAGATATGAGGAACTCCTGTATCATCTTGTGGTGGTGTACGGAATCCGATCTGGAATACCTTGTTATCATCTTCATTGGAGATCACAACCACTCTGGCTCCCGTCTTATCATGCTTTAAAATATATCCTGTTCCATTTAATTCTTCGATAGATTCTTGTTTGATGATCGTATATTTATTATTCATAAACCTTTAACAAAATCTCCTTTTTTCTATTCATTGATATCCTTTATGCTACTACAAATGGAACAGATTGAAAAGGGGGTCGGTTTGATTTTTGCATAAAAATACGGCACCGAAAGCTTATTCTCATGCTTTCGATGCCGCATTGATATTTTTTATCGTTTGATCGATCTTACTTTGGAAAAACTGCTGTATCTGTACTTGCCGGATACTTTTTTCATTGTGCGGACCTTAAAATAATATTTCTTTCCTTTTTTTAGTTTTCCTTTGGTATAAGATGATTTCTTAGAGGAAAGTGTTGCGATCTTTTTATATCCTGATTTCTTCTTTGTGGACATATAGATCTGGTATCCACTGACTCCTGAAACCTTCTTATATGTGATCTTGATCGCTTTCTTTCCACTCTTCTTTAAGCTCTTGATCGTTGGTGCTTTTGGATTACTTACGGTTGTTTTCTTAACAGCTGCCGTTGGTGCTACTGGTGCTGCTGGTGTCGTTGGTGTTGCTGGTGCTGGCGTATACCCTGCAGATGTCCAATTTCCAATCTTATAATCCAAATCAACATTTCCTGTAATTCCATCAATCTGACCTTTGTTTGTATACTGCCACATATGATAGCTTCCCTGATATCCACAGGTATCGTTATAATGTGCTACCCATCTTGGATAACGGTTAAAGATATCTGCTGTCAGCTTTGTCTCAAATAATGACTTAGAGCTGTAAACTGCTACATTCTTATATCCATTGGCTTCCAGTGTATTTAAAAATGTCTGTGCGATTTCTCCTGCTGTCTTTGAATCAATCTTATTCATCACAGAGTTATCTTCCATGTCATAATAAATTGGATATGTCAGATTCTTTCCCTGTACCAAACGGATTACATGCTGTGCTTCACTGCGTGCTTTCTCTACAGTGTCTGCATAGGAATATAAAAATGTTCCATATGGAATTCCAAGGCGTTCACATTCACTAGTATTGTTCTCCCACTGTGTATCATCCTGGTTCGTCTGATCCATTCCAATTCCACAACGGATGATCGCAAAATCAACCTGACCGCTGTTCTTAACTTTCTCCCAGTCGATCGTCCCCTGATGATAACTTACGTCAATTCCCTGTGCTGTTGCATTAGATGGTTTGACAACTCTTGTTAAACTTCTTGTCATACGTTCTGTCGTAGATTTGAGCTTCCCATCTGTATAACGGAAACTATTCTCTAGTCCATTTTTTTCTGCCTGCGTTGGTGTAATCTGACTTCCCCAGACCTTGCATGTTGTCTGAAATATCATAAACACGCTGATCAGCAATAAGAGTACCCCAACAACCAATCCAGTAAACATTCCTAGTTTTTCACTTCTCTTCATTTTCATCTCTGCCTCCTAAGTATGATCGTTTCCTTATTTTTTCTTCCACATTTATCATATCATATTTTTTTCGGCAGAAAGTGAACATTTTCTTAATTTTTCTGTAAATTTATACACATCCCATCTTGATCATCTCTCTTTTCAGGCGTTTGATGATCTTTTTCTCCAGTCTTGATATGTAAGATTGTGAAATTCCAAGCATATCAGCGACTTCTTTCTGTGTTTTTTCTTTTCCTTCTTTTTGATTGATCCCAAACCTTAATTCAATGATCATTTTCTCGCGGTCCGTAAGGATCGTCATGGCTCTTGTCAGAAGTTTCTTATCTACTTCATGTTCTAAGTCCTTGTAAATGATATCTTCATCGGTTCCAAGGATATCGGATAATAATAATTCATTTCCATCCCAGTCTACATTTAATGGCTCATCGATGGAAACTTCCATTTTTGTCTTGTTATTTCTTCTTAAATACATCAAAATTTCATTTTCGATACATCTGGATGCATAAGTCGCAAGTTTGATCTTCTTTGCCGGGTTAAATGTATTGATCGCTTTGATCAGACCGATCGTACCAATCGAAATCAGATCTTCCACACCGATTCCCGTGTTGTCAAATTTCTTTGCTATGTATACAACCAATCGTAGATTTCTCTCGATCAGCATGCTTCTTGCCGTTTCTTCATTGACAGTTCCTAACATATGGATCATTTTCTGCTCCTCCGCTGTATCAAGCGGTGCTGGAAGTATCTCCGTTCCCCCAATATAATGAATCTCATTTCCTCTTCCAAAAAATGTCCTTCTTCCACTTACCAAGCTCAACTTTAACACAATCATTACCTCCCATTTTTGATCAGATCCGGATGTAGTAACATTTCGTAAGCTCCCCATTTGGAAAGGGATACTTTGGATATGGCGATCACTGCCTTTTTGTGTTCTATTATCCGGTCCTCTTTCGTGATTTTCATATCATTTGCCATCACTGCCGGCATCATCCCATGTTCCCTTCCAACACTTTGATATGGAATCATGCGGATGCCCTCTGCTTCCTGCTTTTCTATCATCTTGAACAACGGCTCATGAAAATACTTCAAAAATGTTTCTTCTTCCAGAATACATACTGGCATTTGACTGACTGGTTCATATAAGAAATTTCCTGTATCCAAGAATGCACAAACCTCTAATTTCTTATGCAGGATCTTAAATTCCACTTGATAAAAAGATTCTTTGTCGTGATTCATATCTTTTACGGCTGATACATACAAATACCTTACAAGCATGCAGCTGGCTGTCGCAAGGATCAGCCACGGCAGAATGATCTGGCTTTTTATCATTGTAAAGATTCCACCAGTAAATAAACTCAACACCAGAAGATACACGCTGTATTTCCATGCTTTTTTCATTGGAAATGCACAAGATATCTTTACCGTCATAACAATGGAAATGATCATCAATCCCAATTTCAGTCCATGATCTTCGTCATAAAGCTGAAGTATAAGACATCCTGAAAAACTTCCAAAGATGGATGCGGCAAATATTTTATAAAATTTCATCTTTTTATGTATGATCCATTCCAGTAATTTTAGCTGGAACGCGATCATGATCCATTGTTCCAAAAACATTTCGATGAAATACATAATGCAATTATAGAAAATTTCTAAAAAATATTTTGTCATACCATGACGGTAACGCCCTGCAAGTTTTTACAGTTTCTGACGAAAACTTTCTTCTGTCTGCATCATCTGATAAAATAGAAGTTGAAATTTGTAGAAAAATACGATAAGAAAGGAAATTTTGAAATGACTCATGTGATTCATGAAATCCCTCCCGTATATGATGACCGATCAAAGATCCTGATCCTTGGTTCTTTTCCTTCTGTAAAGTCTAGAGAGGGACAGTTTTTTTATCATCATAAGCAAAACCGTTTCTGGAAGGTTCTTGCTGCAGTCTTTGAGGATACTCTGCCTGAAACGATCGAGGAGAAAAAAGAGTTTTTATTAAGACACAACATTGCCATCTGGGATGTGATCGCTTCCTGCGATATTGAAGGTTCCAGCGACAGCAGTATTAAAAATGCAGTGCCAAATGATTTTTCATTCATTTTAAAAACAGCCCCAATTCGCCAGATTTATACCAACGGTGGGACTGCTTATAAACTTTATCATAAATATTGTGAAAAAGTGACTGGATTTGAAGCTGTGAAACTGCCTTCCACAAGCCCTGCGAATGCTTCTTATTCATTAGAACGGCTGATACGTCAGTGGAATCAGATTTCAAATACCTGACCTGCACCTGTGATATCTCTGACGATATTCTTCCATCTGCGCCCATCTTCACAGTTTAAATAATGATGGTTGATCTTGTAATGCTCAAAGCAATGCATTGGGAATACAACTTTACTGTCCGTATGTTCTAAGAAATAATTCATTCCCCAGCAATACTTATCTTCCTGTCTTGGATCAAGGAGCATAAATGCAAGATCGATCTTCTTTCCTTCCAGATATTTCATCTCATCCTGGAAGGTCTTCTTGTAATATTCATTATCTTCCTCTGGTTCTCCATTCCAATGCCACCAGTTAAGATCCCCTGCATGGTAGATTGTCTTTCCTTCCACTTTCACAAGAAATGCTACTCCCATGTCATTTGATCTTAAAGTTTCTATTTCGATTCCGGCAACTTCCTTTTTTTCATGTGCTTTCATAACGACTGCACCTTCGTTATCTTTGATATCATCAGAAAGAATATAATGAATATCTTTATACTGTTCTTTTAGTTTCCAGATTGCTGGATCATAATGATCGGCATGGCTGTGTGATGCAAAGACATAGAGAGTCTTACTGCCGTCAAATGATGGGATTTCTCCCTGATAGTAATCAAACAGCAGAACATTTTGTTCCATCTCAACCATAAAACCACTATGTTCAATAAATGTTACTTTCATTTCTGGTTATCCTCCAAAATCTTTTCCTTCATCTGCGGATCAAATTGTTCCTGTTTTAACATCTCAATCTCATATTTGTATGGCGGATAGGATTTCTTGCTGTCTTCCGCTTTGATATATGGTGTTTCTAAGATCTTAGGTACCTGTTCAAAGTCTTTGTGATGCACGATGTGATTTAACGTCTCAAATCCGATCGTTCCAAATCCAAGATTTTCATGACGGTCTTTTCCTGCACCAATCACATTCTTACTGTCATTGATATGAAAGACTGCGATCTGGTCTTTGCCAATCGTCTTATCAAACTGGTCAATGACATTTTCAAATCCTTCTCCAGACAGATCTAAGCCGCTGTCGCTCACATGACAAGTATCGAAGCAGACTCTTAATTTCTCTGGATATTTTACACCATCATAGATTCTTTTTAGTTCTTCAAACTCACGCCCGATCTCGCTTCCTTTTCCTGCCATTGTCTCTAGTGCGATATGAACCGGCATATCCTGATACATGACCTGATTTAATCCTTCGATGATACGATCGATTCCTTTGTCAACACCAGCTCCGACATGAGAACCTGGATGCAGGACCAACGTATGACTTCCCATAGCTTTGGTACGTTCTACTTCAACTTCCAAAAATTCCACTGCTAACTCAAATGTCTCAGGTTTCGTCGTATTCGCAAGATTGATGATATATGGTGCATGAACAACAAACGTTTCCATTCCATGTTCTTTCATTAATTTCGTTCCATCTTCAATTCTTAATTCCTCAATCTTTTTTCTTCTTGTATTCTGTGGTGCACCAGTGTACACCATAAAAGTATTCGCTCCATAAGATAATGCTTCTTTGACAGATCCTAGAAACATGTCCTTTCCTTTCATCCCTACATGAGAACCAATCAGCATAATTTTCCCTCCGATTAAAAATTTTTCTTCTTTTTTGTGTGTCATTCTGTTGCAGATTATACCGAAAATATGCTGTAAAATCCATATTTTGATACTTAATTTAATTTTTTTGAACTTTTTTTCGTTTTTTTATTGACACAAGTTCCATATAGTGATATCATAACGGTGTTGCGCAGTTGTGGCGGAATTGGCATACGCGCTAGACTAAGGATCTAGTCCGGGTTAACTGGGTAGGGGTTCAAGTCCCCTCAACTGCACTTAAGCCGATGTGGCGGAATTGGCAGACGCGCTGTGTTCAGGTCGCAGTGAGCTTACGTTCGTGCGAGTTCGAATCTCGCCATCGGCATACCGAAGTTTGTGACTTCGGTTTTTTTATTTCATACAATAACTACAAAAAGGAGTCCTCAGACTCCTTCCAGACTGTAGACAAACTAGGTGCTGGGATCATCCCAGCACCATTTTTTCCTTTAAAGTTAAATTGTATCCAAAAATTTCTTAGAAATCTTCGCTCTTGTTCATTTAGCAATCCGTTCTTACCAAGAAATCTTGCCAGTTTTTTTAGATTCATACATGCAAAAGTAAGCCCGGCTTTCATTTCCATCCGTGCTTTTCCTATGTATTGTGTATATCGAAATCCATGGTGTTCTTTTGCTGTTCCAAAGATTCTTTCTATCGTTTCTTTTCGTTTCTGATAGATTGCTTTATTCCCTCTTACATGTCGGATATCTTCTGCTTTTTCTATATATTTTTCCCAAACATGACGTGTTATCACTTTTACATGATTCTTGCTTTCTGTACATTTGGATATCTGTGGACATTTTTCACATTGATATCCACAGCTTTTATATTCTCTGTATCCATCCCTGTTTGTTGTACTGTATCTTAGAATCTGATTTTCTGGACAGATGTAACAATCATAGTATTCATCATAAACATATTCATATTTCTTAAAAAATCCCTCTTTTGTCATAGGACGTTTATATGGAAACAATGGTTCAATCCTATCTTTCAGAAGTTGTCTGGCAATCGCTGGTGTCTTGTATCCTGCATCTGCCACGATCATTTCTGGTTCAAAACTTTTCACCTTTTCATAGATTGTTTGAAATGTTCGGCTGTCATGTTCATTTCCAGGATGAACACTATATCCAAGGACCCATCCGTGTTCATCACATGCCGTTTCTACTGCATATGCAAAAACATGTTTATGTTCTCCTTTGCGAAACCATCCGCTTTCTGGATCTGTAATACTGCTCTTTTTGGTTTTTATATCGTCTGGTATCTGTTCAAGCTCATTATGTTGATCATTCCCAGATATGGGAGGTGTTGGCGGATTCTTCTTATTTTTATCTTTTAGAGGTTTTTTCCCATGTGCCTGTCGGTCTTCATTGATCTCTTTTTGTAATTCATCTTCATACCAGAGTGCCTGTTCATGAGCAACTCTTTTTCGCATTTTTTTACTGTTGGCACATGCTTTTACATGAGTTGCATCAACAAAGATCTCGTCCGTATTGATCAACTTATACTTCATACATTCTTCCAGAATCTTTGAAAATATCTGTTCAAAAAGATCCGTGTCTTTAAATCGGCGGGAATAGTTCTTTCCAAACGTTGAAAAATGCGGTACAGGATCCAGCATATCCAGACCAAGAAACCAACGGTAGGCAACATTTACTTCAATCTCTCGGATCGTCTGACGCATACTTTTGATTCCATAAAGATATTGAATAAATGGAATTTTAACGAGCATAACAGGATCCATACTTGGACGACCATTGTTTTGACAATATTTATCTTCTACAAGATCGTAAATAAAGTTCCAGTTGATTGCTTTATCAATCAATCTTAGCATATGATCCTGCGGAACCATGGAATCCATTGAGAACATCATCATCTGTTCTCGTTTCTTGTCTGCATTTTTCGTCATCATAAAAAACACCGCCTTTCTGATAATTTTATTATACCAGAAAAACAGTGCTCATAGTAAAAGTCCCGGCAAATACCGGGACTTTGTCTACAGTCTGAAAAGGAGTCCTCAGACTCCTTTTTTCTTTCGACTCTTTAATAAATTATCTGCTAAGGTTGATACAGTATTCACAATAATCTCCTGCTCTACCGTCTCACATTGTTCCATGATCAGATCCATCTTCTTGCTGTAAAAATATTTTTTCTGTTTCTTGCTGTAACTGTCCACCAACAGTTCATCTATGGTAACACCTAGTGCATCTGCGATCAACTTAAGTGCTGGCAGTGAAACGCTTACTGAAGCCGTCTCCACATTTGACATATGACTTAATGAAATATCTGCCATCTCGGCAAGTTGTTCCTGTGTTATATTTTCTTTTTTACGATATTCTTTAATTTTCGCTCCCAGAGCTTTATAATTAATGGGCTTCATAGCTCTCCACACTCCTTATATACTCTGATTTTATTATGAATCATTTTTTCAAATAACCGCCTGTGGCAATAGTTTCTATTGTAATGGACCGCCGGCCTTATTTCTGTTATGATAAAACCAACTAATTTATTGTTATCATTTATAATAGGAGGTTTTTATGCATCTATTCATGAAATTTATTTTAGCACCTGTTCTTTTTGTTCTATCTGTTTTTGTGATCATACAAACTTATAGAAAATATAAGATCAAACATCTTTTGAAAAAATGGGAAAAGAAATATCACCCATTTCCATTGAAAAAGGAAGCCTGAGATTTAGGCTTCCTTTTTTTGATATGATGATTTGTTTGTATATTCTTGAAAACATTTCATCCTTTTATTTCTTAACACTATCTTAGCATACTATACTTGTATACACTACAGCTTGAAAAACTAGAAAAGAAAGGATACAAACTTTACATGAACCAAATCAAACCTATGTTACTAACCACACTGAAATCCTATGACCGATCACAATTTGTCAAAGATGTTACCGCTGGGATCATCGTTGCGATCATAGCTCTTCCATTATCCATTGCCTTAGCACTTGCTTCTGGTGTTGGACCACAAGCAGGTATCTTTACTGCGATCGTTGCTGGATTTGTGATTTCTGCTTTCGGTGGCAGCAGCGTACAGATTGCCGGACCAACCGCTGCTTTCGCAACCATTGTTGCCGGAATCGTTGCACAAGACGGGCTTGACGGTCTTGTGATCTCCACGATCCTTGCCAGTATCTTCTTGATCCTTATGGGACTTTGCCACTTTGGAAGTCTGATCAAATTTATTCCTTATACGATCACCACGGGATTCACTTCCGGGATCGCTGTTACGATCGTCATCGGACAGTTAAAAGATTTCTTTGGTGTTACTTATCCAAATGGTTTAAAACCAATTGAAACAATGGAAAAACTAAATGCATTTGCCCTTGGATTTTCATCTTTCCATGTTGATGCCCTGATTGTTGGCGGAGTCAGTCTTGCCATCCTGATCATCAGTCCATATATTTTTAAAAGAATTCCTGGATCATTGATCGCTGTGGTCATTGGTATTCTTATGGTAAAATTTCTGCCACTCCATGTTTCAACGATTGGAAACCTCTATACGATCACAAATGATCTGCCATCATTCCATATACCTGCAGTCAAATTTTCTATGGTGAAATCATCGATCCCAAATGCATTTACCATTGCGGTACTTGCTGCCATTGAATCTCTGTTATCCTGCGTTGTTGCTGATGGAATGATCAACGGCAAACATCGTTCTGATACAGAATTAGTTGCACAAGGGCTTGGAAATATCGCTTCTGCCCTATTTGGAGGTATTCCTGCAACTGGAGCGATCGCAAGAACTGCTGCCAATATCAAAAATGGAGGCCGCACTCCGGTTGCTGGTATGGTCCATTCCATTACTTTGGTCATCGTATTAGTCGTTTTAATGCCATTTGCTGGTATGATCCCAATGCCTACGATTGCGGCCATCCTTTTTGTTGTTGCTTACAATATGTGTCAGTGGAGAACTTTTGTACATATGTTAAAAACGGCTCCAAAAAGCGATATCATCGTGTTGATCGTCACATTCATTTTAACGGTTGTCTTCGATCTTGTCGTTGCGATCGAAATCGGTATGGTCATTGCATGTCTGCTGTTTATCAAACGCATGAGTGAGGAAACCCATGTTGACAGCTGGGTCTATGTCGATGATGATACACCTGAAATTGATGATCATCTAGCACGGCTTCCTTTAGCGATCCGTGTTTATGAGATCACAGGACCTTTATTCTTTGGTGCTTCTGATGCGATCGAGCATATCGTTGTAAAGGATTTCACTAAATGTCTGATCCTGCGTATGCGAAGTGTTCCTGCACTTGACAGCACAGCATTAAATGCATTAAAAGATCTCGTTGATACTTGTGAGAAAAAAGGAATTACGATCGTATTTTCTCATGTCAATGAACAACCAATGAAGGTTATGAAGAAAGCTGGATTTATCGAGCTTGTTGGGAAAGAACATTTCTGTCCAAATATCGCTGCTGCACTAAAGCATGCAGAAGATTGTATTGATTAAATTCAGATCTCGCTCATGATCCTCTGCGTGATCTCATTCGCTTTTTCATAAATGTGAGCCACATCTGTTCCAATAAAGAATTCGCCATCTTCATACAGAATCTTTCCTGCGACCATTGTCATCTTGACATTCTGCTTACTTCCACTGTATACCAGATTCTTTCTGATATTGTGGATTGGCTGCATATTTGGCTGATGCAGGTCGATCATTATAAGATCTGCCTGCTTTCCTTTGACTAACACATCACAGTCTGAAAGATTCATTGCTTTTGCACCGCCTGTTGTTGCCATCTTTAATACCTCTGTTGCATCAACTGCACTCGCATCATTTTCCCGGTATTTGGCAAGTGCTGTGACAAGAAACATCTCGCGAAACATATCAAGACAGTTATTGCTTGCAGGTCCATCCGTTCCGATCGCCAGATCAATATTTCGTTTTAACATCTCCTCGATCGGAGCGATCCCGCTTGCTAATTTTAGATTCGAGGCTGGGTTGGTGATCACAGAAATCTGATGTCTCTTTACGACATCAAGATCTTCTTCGCTCATATGAACACAGTGGTACAACCCTCCTCCATATTCAAACAGCCCTAGCTGTTCCATATATACCGTTGGTGTCATACCTGTTCTCTCGACGCACTGTGCCACTTCTGAGGCACTTTCTGAGTTGTGGGTATAGATAGGTGCATGGTACTTCTTAGAAAGCTCTGAGATGCCTTCTAAGATTTCTCTCTTGGTTGTATATTCTGCATGGAACCCCAGTTCATAACTGGTAAGTCCATCTTCTTTATGGTACTTCTCATACCAATTCTCTACTTCTTTCACGGACTGGGTAAAATCATTCACTGCTCCAATGACAGTCGTCCGAAAACCACAATCCTCAGATGCCTGGATCATTGTATCTGGAGTCAGATACATATCCGCATTGGCGGTGATCCCGCTTGTTAAATATTCCATGATGGCAAGTTTGGATAAATGATAGATATCATCCGGTGTTAACTTGGCTTCATATGGGAACACCTGATCATTTAACCAGGAAAGCAGCGGCATATCATCTGCATGAGATCTTAAAAATGTCATTGCGGAATGTGTATGGGCATTCTTAAATCCAGGCATGATCAGATTGCCTTTTGCATCAATCTGTCTCTCCCATGCGATCTTTGCCGCTTCTTCTTTATTCTCCGGTCCGACATACTGTATTTTATGATCTGAGATCCAAATCTCTCCATCAAAGATCTCTTGATCTTCCTGCATAGTTAAAATTCTTGCATGGTAGATTCTTATCATTTGATCACCTCTTATTTCTTCAGACTCTTCCCCATTCTACAGATGCATTCTGTTACTAGTTTCTGGAATTTTGGAGCTGCACGATCTGCACTTTGCTGAACTTCTTCGTGTGTCAGTGGTTTCTTACTGATTCCGGCAGCAGGATTCGCAATACACGAAATTCCACAGATCTTCATTCCCATATGATTTGCCGCGATTGCCTCACAGGCAGTACTCATTCCAACCGCATCTGCACCGATGGCTTTACACATCCTGATTTCTGCCGGAGATTCAAAATTAGGACCTGGAAGCTGGATATAAGTTCCTTCTTTAAGATCAATCTGCAGATAATCCGCACTTTTTCTGATCACTTCTTGTAATTCTTCATCATAAATATGACTCATATCCGGAAATCTTTCTCCAAATTCTTCGATATTCGGCCCAATTAATGGAGATGGTACAAAACTTGCGATCTGATCCGTGATCATCATAAAGTCACCTGCTTCAAATCCACGATGAATCCCACCGGATGCATTTGTCAAAAACAAGATTTCTGCTCCCATCATCTTCATCAGTCGAATCGGTAGTACAACATCACTCATGGAATATCCTTCATAATAGTGAACTCGTCCTTCCATGATCATTACTGGAATATCTTCTACGTAACCAAGTACAAATCTTCCTTTATGTCCCTGTACTGTAGAAACTGGAAATCCTTTGATCTCATGGTAATCGATCACAGTCTCAATCTTGATCTTCTCCGCATAATCTCCAAGACCGGAACCTAAGACCAATGCGATCTGTGGTTTAAACTCTGTCATTTCATTTACTTGTTTATAACATCTCTTTACTTTATCATATATTTTATTCATATTATTGATCTCCTTCCTGCCAGTTCTTTTTCTTACATTATGACACATTTTTGTACAAAATGAAATGCATTCCACACACATCCTATTGTTTACAAAAATTATAGTTCCCATTTCTTGCTTTCCATTCATTTGCAAGTTATACTCAAAGGAACCCCAATTTCCCTACAACAAGGAGTACTAATATGAAGTTAGCAATCGTTGATGATAATAAATTAGAACAGGAGCTCATTTTCAACACTCTTCGTACTTATGAACATGAAAGAAACATCTCCCTTGATATTTCTTCTTATAGTGATGGTAATTCTTTTTTGAATACCTATGTCCCTGGAGATTTTGATCTGATCTTTATGGATATTTATCTAAATGAACTGAACGGGATCGATATTGTACGCAAGATCCGTCAGATGGATTCCAAAGTGATGATCGTATTCTTAACAACAAGTAAAGAATACATTTTTGAAGCTGCCCCTTTTCATTTTTTTGATTATATTTTAAAGCCTTTTGAATCCACACAGATCTTTCATGTACTTGATGATGCTTTACAGCTTCTTCCTGAGCAGGAAGCTGAATTATCTTTTGAATATCGTTCTTTTGATGTTCATTTTCCATTATCAAAGATTCAATATATTTACTCAATTAATCATGAGGTGATCATTCATACAACGAATGGAACACATGTTTTCCGGCTTCCTTTTTATTCTGTCACAGATCATCTAGATGATTCAAGATTTCTTCAGTGCAACCGTGGAATCATGTTGAATATGGACTATATTAAGACGATGGAATCCGATTACTTCGAAATGACAGATTCAAAGTGTTTTCCGATCAAAACGAAAGGACGCAAGCAAATCCGAGAGCAATATATCAAATACCAGTTTTTGAAACTTGAGGAGGCATGATCTTTTATGACTTTTTATGATATTTTTACATATTTATCTACATTTACAATCATCATTCCACTGGCAGTTTTTTGCCTGTTTCCAGTAATCAATCATCTAAAGACTCCGATCCGCCATCTGCTGATCAAGATCAGCCTTGTTTTTGTATGCTATTTTGTTCTGTTGATCATTCCGTATATGATCTTTCAACAGTATCTGGGCAATATTCTTGTATTCCTTGCTGTGCCTATGTTCTTTTATCTATTTCAAAAAGAAACGAACCTGCTGCTTCCTGCATCTCTCTTTGTGTTATGCTGACTGCATGTTGTCTTGGTTCTCTTTCTTATGTTATCTATCATACATTCGGTGTCATCTTTCATCCACATGGACAAAGTACAGAATTTTATCCAGAATCCATGATCGCACAACTGATCTTTCTGGTTTTCGCCGATATCATCTTATATAAACCTGCCAGAAAATATCTCGGCTGGATGGTTACGAATTTCCACAATGCCTTTGTCTGGCGGATTGCGTGTATTTTCCCATGCTGTTTTACTTTTCTCGTTTTTACTTATATTCCACACAATTATTATGATATTTATACCTATCATGATCTACATGTTTACTTTTCCATGATGCTCACTTTACTGGTCTTTGTATTTCTTTTTTATGTCTTATTTTATACTATCATCCACAGTTATGTAGAAAATCAGTACATATTGGAAGAACAAAAGATTCTGGAGATTCAGGCAAAAGAATACTCCCAGCTTTCCCAACATGTACAAGAGACAAGAGAAATCCGCCATGATTTTCGTCATCAGATCACTGTTATCTCTGGATTGTTAAATCAAGGAAATTATGAAGAATTAAAGGAGTATCTGTCCCAATATGAATCATCTATTTCTTTACAGACTAAGATCTACTGCCGTCAGCCCGCTGTAAATGCCATTTTATCGCATTATGATCTTTTATGTGAACAAGATAAGATCAAAACAAAATTTGCCGTTGATTTTCCAACGCTCTCTCCAATCTCTTCCGTTGATTTTTGTATTGTTCTTGGAAATCTTTTAGAAAATGCTTACCTTGAATGTAAGACATTACAGAAGTATGAGAAATTCATCCATCTCAAAGCCAGACAGACTTCTCCTGGTGCTTTTGTTCTGCTCATCGAGAGCCCTTATGAGCATGAGATCAAAAAAACAGACAGTGGCTTCTTCTTATCCTCTCGCCGCAAAAACTGCGTCGGTACAGGTCTTAAATCAGTCACTGCCATATGTAAAAAATACGATGGCCATCTGTCTATTAAGACTGATAACCACCGCTTTAAAGTCAAGATGTTTTTACAATGTTAATTCTATTGATTAAGCTAATTTTTCTTTTGCTACGTCAACTAAAGCTTTGAATGCTTCTGGTTCGCTGATCGCCATCTCAGATAACATTTTTCTGTTGATGTCAACACCTGCTAATTTTAATCCGTGCATGAATTTGCTGTAAGAAAGTCCGTTCATTCTTGTAGCAGCGTTGATACGTGCGATCCATAACTGTCTGAACTGACGTTTTCTCTGTTTTCTTCCTGCGTAAGAACTTGTTAAAGCTCTCATAACAGACTGTTTTGCTACTCTATACTGTTTAGATCTAGCTCCTCTATATCCTTTAGCCAGTTTTAATACTCTATTGTGTTTTTTCTTTGCGTTCATTCCGCCTTTGATTCTTGCCATTGCTTACATTTCCTCCTTAACGATCCATCTTACAGATATGGTAAAATCTTCTTCATGTTCTTTTCATTTGTTGCATCTGTCATTGCAGCTTTTCTTAAATTTCTCTTTCTCTTAGGAGATTTCTTTGTTAAGATATGGCTTTTGTATGCCTTATTTCTTTTTAATTTTCCTGTTCCTGTCTTTTTAAATCTTTTTGCAGCTGCTCTACATGTCTTCATTTTTGGCATGGTTATTTCCTCCTTAATCCTGCTTGTATCTACTCATATTTGAATATCTTAAACTCCTAGTTGTTCTTTGGAGCTAAAAACATTGTCATGCTTCTTCCTTCAAACTTTGGTTTCTTATCGATGGTGGCTACATCTTCTAATGCTTTCGCAAAATCATCTAGGATATACTTGCTTGCATTCACATGAGCAAGTTCTCTTCCTCTGAATCGAAGTGTGACTTTCACTCTCGCACCTTTTGCAAGGAATTTCTTTGCATGATTAATCTTTGTGTTTAAGTCGTTTGTGTCAATGTTTGGTGACATGCGGACTTCTTTCACATCGATGACTTTCTGTTTCTTCTTTGCCAGCTTTTCTTTTCTTGTCTGCTCGTATTTGTACTTACCGTAATCGATAATCTTACAAACCGGTGGTTTTGCCTTTGGTGAGATCTTGACAAGATCTAATCCTGCTTCATCTGCTAACTTCTGTGCTTCCCTTGCGGACATAACTCCAAGCTGCTCGCCATCATTCGCGATCAGACGTACTTCTTTATCTCTGATCTGTCCGTTAATCATTAAATCGCTAATAATTACACCTCCATGATAATTAAAAAAGTGGATAGTTATAAGACTATCCACATAAAATTCAAGCATGATCACGAAATATCATATTCTTAAATATTAACCCAAGTCACTTCCTAATCTATCATATGTGCTAAGGTGAGAGTGGATACTCTTCTTTGTTGTTTCTGTTGTTCTTCACAACTTTTGACATTATATCATGCTTTCATTTTTATTGTCAAGTATTTTTCTTATCTTTTTATTTTTCTACATTGAATGTCACTTTGTTATTCAACGCTTTATAAAATGTCAGCTGATATCTCTGGGCATCCGCTAATACATCATAATCTTCACCAGTTTCAATGATCTTGAAATTAATGATGTTCGCCTTTCTCGCACTGTCTTTGCTCACTGCTACACCATTACGTTCGTCTGCAAATCCTTTGACATTCGCCAGCATATTAAATTCTGTTTTGATGCTATCCACTTTATAAGAATATTGTTTTCCTGTTTGACTTGTAAAATAGATTGTGACGGATCCCCAGTTTGGATTAAATGTAAATGTTGTCTTGCTTCCAGATGTTTCACTGCATACATCATCAAATCCATCATATACAAAAACATCAACATCTTTTGTGCAGATCTTTCCTGATCTTGCAGCGGTAGAAATCTGAATTCTGCTGTATCCGCCTTTTTTAGCTGTCACTTTTCCTTTGCTGTTAACCACTGCTACCTGTGGATTACTGCTCTTATAAGTCAGAGTTTTTGATGCCATCTGTTTTCCTCCAGGTAAAGCTGTTGCTTTGATCTGGTCAGTGTTTCCTGTCTTGTAGAAATTGATCGTCTGTGCAGATGAAAGTTTGATCCCTGTCGCTGCTTTTCTTACATATACAGTGATCTTCTTTGTTTTCACTCCAGAAGCTTTCATTGTGATCTTGGCAGTTCCGTATTTCTTTCCTTTGATCACACCCTTTTTATTTACTGTCGCTACAGATTTTTTGGATGTCTTATATGTGATTTTTTTCTTTTTCCCAACTGTTTTTGCATTTAATTTTAAAGTTTTTCCAACAAAAACCGTTGCCTTGCTTCCTGTTGATGTTTTGATATATACTTTTTTGGCAGCTTTCGCATTTGTTGGCATGATCATGCAGGAAACTGCAAGCAACATCAGCATCGTCATTATCTTTTTCTTCATGTTCCTGATCCTTCTTAAATAGAAAATTCTTTTATAGAAAAAGAATCCTGGAGGAAAGCTCCTCCAAGATTCCTTTATCACTCAGCAATTGATTATTTTGCTACATACTGTGTAATTGTTAAATCTTTTGCTTTGTCTGCTGGTAATTTTACTGTGTATTTACCATCTTTTGCTGTTGCAGAAGCAATAACTTTTCCAGCTGCATCTTTTACTACGATGTTTGTAGCGTTTTTGTCGCTTGTTACAACGTATTTAGCACTTGTAGCTGTTACTGTACCGTCTTTTGCTACTGTAACTTTGATGTTGTGGTTCTGACCTTTTTCAGATTTTGCTGCAACAGCGTATTCTGTATCAGATACTTTTGTAACTGTTGCTGTGTATGTTCCATCATAGTTAGATGTACCTTTGATCGTAGCTGTCTTTGTAGCACCTTTACCATTAGCTGATAATACACCTAATGTAAAGTTTTCTTTGCTTTCCCATGCTTTGAATCCAGCTGCTGGATCAGCAATATATCCTAATGCTTCTTTAACCTGTGCTGCAGAGATCTCAACTGTCTGTTTTCCACGAGTTAAAACGTATTTTTCAGCATTAGCAACTAATCCTGTATATTCAGCTGTGTTATCTTTTACAACTGGTTTTACAGTTTCAGGTGTTACAACTTTTGCAGGTGTTGGAGCTGCTTTTACTGTTACTGTAAATTTAGCTTTCTTACCTTTTGCATCTTTACATGTTGCTGTAATTGTTACCTTACCAGCTTTTTTTGCAGTTACTTTACCTTTAGAAGTTACTGTAGCTACTTTCTTGTTGCTAGATTTGAATGTTACAGCTTTTGTAGAAGCTTTCTTTGGTGAGTAAGTTGGGTGAAGAGTGAATTTCTTTCCAGCTGTTACTGTTTTCTTTGTCCCCTCTTTGAATTTTAAAGTTTTAACAACTTTACCAACTGTAACCTTTGTTGTAGCCTTTGCTTTTTTGTTGTTTTTAGCAATTGCTGTGATCGTTACTGTACCTTTTTTCTTTGCACGGATGATACCATTCTTAGAAATAGTAGCAATCTTTTTGTTGCTTGTTTTGTACTTTAACTTATAAGTTTTAGCACTTTTTGGTGAGAATTTCAGGCGTGTCTTTGCATTCATCCAGTGTCCTGGTGCACTGATCACATACCCTTTCTTCTTAAAAGATAATTTCTTTACCTTTTTTGTTGCTGCACTAACATTAGCTGTTTTTGGTGCTTCTATTACTGCGACAAGTCCGAAAGCCATAACTGCGGATAATCCACAAGCTGCTGCTTTCTTGATGATTTTGTTACTCATACTTACATTCCTCCTTATTAAGTATTTTGGTGATTTTTTTCCGTATCTGACTCACCGTAATATGAATATGAATATTTATACTCATAATTACCATAAGCACCGATACGCTCATCAACTTTATTTAATACAGCCCCAAAAATACGAACCTCGCCCCTCTTCAACTGCTTGATGACATCTTGAACAATCTTACGTTTGATCACTCCCTGCTCGATCACGATGACTGCTCCATCTGTATATTTACCGATGATCACAGCATCAATGACAATACCTAGCGGTGGTGTATCAATGATCACATAATCAAACATATCCCTAACTTTCTCAATGAATTGTTCAAACTGTTCAGAATCCAGAATGCTTGTTGGATCTGGTGACAGCGGACCAGCTACTGTAATACAAAGTCCCTCAACTTCTGTCTCATAGATGATATCTTCCACTTCTGCCTGTCCTGTCAGATAATGGCTTAATCCTTTATCAATTCCCTGTATATGATATCTGGCTGCCATTACTGATTTTCTTAAGTCAGCATCCACCATCAGTATCTTCTTTCCACTTTCTGCAAGTGTTCTTGAAAGGCTCAGAGAAACAGAACTCTTTCCTTCGTTCAGAACACTGCTTGTCATTGTGATCACTTTAATATCTTTTCCGCAGAAGGCTAAGTTCGTCTTTAGCTGGTTTAGTCCTTCTACCATACGATAATCGTTGATCTCTGGAAGATCCATTACTAATTTCTTCATCTTATTCCCTCGCCCTCTTTACTTTCTTTGTTCGCTTTGTAGTTCCCTTTACCAAAGGTAATTGCGCTAAAGTATTAATTCCAAGATATTTCTCAATATCTTCTTCTTTCAGAATCGTATCGTTCATCAGATACTGAATCACAATGGCTGCTGCCATCAATATAAATCCAAGAACTGCTCCGATCAATACATTCTTCTTAAGACTTGGGCTGTCTGGTTTGTCTGCCTTATATGCCTTTTCGATGATCGTTGGTGATTTCACGTCCATCTTCTCTGCAACTGTCTTCGCTGTTACTTCTGCAAGATCCTGTGTGATGCTCTGTGCAAGTGCTGCATCCTTATCTGTTATCGTAATCTGCATGATACGTGTATCAGATGGATTCTCCACCGTGATCTTATTCTCTAATTCTTTATAATCCATATCAAGCTTCAGATCTGCAATCACCTGTTCAAGGACTGGTCTTGTCTTAACAATTACCATATAATCCTGTGTTAACTGAGTACCCATTGTAAGATCTGTAAGCTGTGAAAATCCACCCTTCGAAACAACATAAAGCTGTGCTGTAGAAGAATAGATCGGTGTCATCGCAAACTTCGTGATCAATCCTGATGCACCTGCAAAGACGATTGCTGTCAACAAAATCCAAACGATCTTCTTCTTCAATGCCAAAAACATTTCCCTTAAATCAATCTCGATCTCATCATCATTCTCTAACTCGTACATAGATGTTTTTATCCTTTCTTTAATTAAATACTTTTCCCCTCAAGCATTCTCCTTGGATTCTCATAAAGAATCTGGTCCGCATGCTTCTTCCGTACAACTTCTGCTGCCGGTTTCATATTTGGTCTTCTTGTCCGGAAATCGTGACAATCCGTTCCAAGGAAATGAACCAGTCCTTCTTTCATAAGTTTCTTACAAAAAGATGCTCGTTTATCAAAAATTCCTCCGATCAGACTTTCCGCATTTATCTGAATATATGCACCTGTTTCGATCAGTTCGACAATCTTGTCTACATGTCCGAAAACTGCTTTGTATCGCTCTACATGCGCAAGGATCGGAATATATCCTGCATATACAAAATCCTGAACCGCACGATATATATGCGAATAGGCATCTGATGTTGCAAACTCTACTAAAACATAACGAGTCCCATTCATCGTCAATGCTTTCCCTTGTTTCAAATCTGAAACTGTCCCTTGCTGATAATATAATTCGCTCCCAAGGTATAGCTGAATCTCTGGATAATACTTGTATGCCTTCTCTCTGATCGCCTCAAACTTCTCTCTCAATACTTCTGTATCCGGATATCCAAACTTCGGACCGTAATGCGGAGTCAGTATTACCTGATCCACGCCTTGTTCCCGTTCTTCATCCAACAGTCCCATTGAATCATTGATGTCCTTTGCTCCATCATCAACTCCATATAATATATGTGTATGAATATCTATCAACGCCATAACAATCTCTTTTCTAAGTCTGATATTTATATTATTTTTGATAACTTAAGAAATATACTAATATAATATATCACCTTTATTCTCAAGTTACAATGCTTTTTCTTACCAAAAAGCAATACAATTTATACTATTCTTTGCTGAACTCAACTAACTCTAATCCCTCATTACGATCAAGTACAAACTGGATTCCCCATTCATTCTTAAATAACAACAGTGGATTTCCTCGCATATCTTTGACTTTCTTAACTTCAGATACACCACGTAATTTGTTCATATCCGTGTTGCGGTCTTTGATCCAGCGGATTGCCTGATATGGCAATGGTTCTAAACGGATCTCGCAGTTGTATTCATTTTCCAGACGGTATTTTAAGACATCAAACTGAAGTGTTCCTACAACTCCGACGATGATCTCTGCAAATCCTGCTTCATGTTCCTGGAAGATCTGGATAGCACCTTCCTGTGCGATCTGTTCTACACCTTTCACAAACTGCTTACGCTTCATAGAATCTAACTGGATGACTCTTGCAAAATGTTCTGGTGCGAACGTTGGGATTCCTTCATATTCAAAGTCATCTTTTGGAAGGCAGACAGTGTCTCCGATAGAGAAGATTCCCGGGTCAAATACTCCGATGATATCTCCTGCATACGCCTCTTCTACGATCTTACGTTCCTGTGCCATGATCTGCTGTGGCTGGGAAAGCCTCATCTTTTTCTTACTCTGTACATGTTTTACTTCCATGTTCGCTTCGAATTTACCGGAACAGATTCTCATAAATGCAATTCTGTCACGGTGGTTTTTGTTCATATTTGCCTGAATCTTAAAGACAAACGCTGAAAAACCATTTTCCACAGGATCTACTTCTTCTCCCTTGGATGTTCTTGCAAGTGGTCTGTTTGTCATCTTCAGGAAATGCTCTAAGAATGGTTCTACACCAAAGTTTGTAAGTGCTGATCCAAAGAATACTGGGGATAGTTTTCCCTGATGTACTTTCTCCATATCAAGATCTGCTGCCGCACCATCTAACAATTCAATTTCTTCCATCAGATTCTCATAGAAATCTTCTCCGATCAGATCTGCTGCATTATCATCATCTGCTGAAATGATCGTTTCTTTTGCTTCTTTTGCACCACCTGTGGAGACTGCCTCGAATCGTAAGATATTTCTTGATGCACGCTCGTATACACCCTTAAATTCTTTTCCACATCCGATCGGCCAGTTGATCGGACATGTCTCGATCCCTAAGACTTTCTCGATATCGTCTAACAAATCGAATGTATCCTTAGCTTCACGGTCCATCTTATTGATAAATGTAAAGATCGGGATATGTCTCATAACACAGACCTTAAATAACTTGATCGTCTGTGGTTCGACACCCTTGGAAGCATCGATCACCATGACGGCACAATCCGCTGCCATCAGTGTACGATACGTATCTTCAGAGAAGTCCTCATGTCCTGGTGTATCAAGAATATTGATACATTTTCCTTCGTATTCAAACTGTAATACAGAAGAAGTGACAGAGATACCTCTTTCTTTTTCAATCTCCATCCAGTCAGATACTGCATGTTTGGAGTTTGCCTTTCCTTTCACAGACCCCGCTGTATTGATCGCTCCTCCATATAAAAGGAACTTCTCAGTCAACGTTGTCTTACCGGCATCCGGATGGGAAATGATCGCAAAGGTTCTTCTGCGGCCGATTTCCTGCTCAATACTGTTTGCCATAATCTTTTTCCTCTTTTCTATTTTTATCTATTATTTTACATTTCTACGCATACTTAGTCATATTATCACACCACTTCTTAAATTTCTACTGATTCTTTATAAAAAATATGCTTTTAACTATTGCTTTTCTCAAGAAACACAAGTGTTTTTCGATGTTAATTCATGGTATAATCATACTATATTAAATCTAGGAGGATATCTCATGAGCAATACAATCTTACGCAATGAAAATGTATCTGTCACTTTAAAATCTCTTGGTGGGGAACTGACTTCTATCAAAGATGCTTCTGGTACGGAATATCTCTGGCAGGGAAACCCTGACTTCTGGAGCGGACAGGCACCTGTCTTATTTCCGATCGTTGGATGTTTAAGAAATGGAACTGCAACCATCGGTAATTCTAAGACTTGTTCTTTTGGCCGTCATGGTCTTGCAAGAAAATTAGAATTTACTTTGGTTTCTTCTTCTGAAACTTGTGCTGTTTATTCTTTGAAAGCGGATGATTCTACAAAAGAACAGTATCCTTATGATTTTGAACTCCAGATGATCTATGAATTAACGGATCATGGAGTGAAAGTCAGTCATAAGGTGATCAATCATGGGGACATCGTTATGCCTTACTGTATTGGCGGTCATCCTGCATTTAACTGTCCAGTGTATGAAGGGGAGAATTTTGAAGATTATATCGTGGAATTTGAACAACCGGAAACTGCTGCCTGTGCACAGCTTACAGATGATGGTTTGATCAATAACAACGATCGTATTCCTGTTCTTGATCATGAAACTGTGATTCCTGTAAAACATTCTTTATTTTACAAGGATGCTTTGATCTTTGATCAGTTGAAATCACGCACGGTTGCATTAAAACATAAGGAAAGCGGTCATGGTATCTTAGTTACTTTCCCTGATTTTGATTATCTGGGTGTATGGTCTAGTGCAAATGATGGACCTTTTGTTGCTTTGGAACCTTGGAGTGGAACTTCTACCTGCAGTGATGAGGATGATGTGTTTGAACATAAAAGAGGGGTGCGATTCTTGGAGTCTGGAGAACATGAAACTTTGAGTTTTGTGATTGAGATTTTATAGTACGTGATAATGTTATGAACATTTTGTGACTTGAAAACGCTGGAATTTCCACATTTTTCGTGCTATCTTGTAGATAACAAACTTGTAGTTAGGAGTTATGATCATATGAATTGGCATGGAAAACGTTATTATTCGTTTGATAGTTTTTTAAAGAATTATTTTGGTGAGAAAATTTATAAAGTATCCTTAGATGGTGGTTTTACCTGTCCAAACAGAGATGGAACACTTGGAACTGGTGGTTGTATCTTTTGCAGTGAGGGCGGTTCCGGGGATTTTGCTTCTTCAGCTGCTTTGTCTGTGACAGATCAGATCACCGCTGGAATTGAGATGGTTTCTAGAAAGATCGAGAATGGAAAGTATATTGCTTATTTTCAGGCTTTTACGAATACTTATGGTCCGATTGAAAAACTGGAAGCTTTGTATATGGAAGCGGTCAATGATCCGCGAATCATTGCTCTTGCAATCGGTACCAGACCGGATTGCCTGCCTGCCGAGGTTTTGGAACTTTTAAATCAATTAAATAAGATCAAACCTGTGTTTGTGGAACTTGGTCTGCAGACGATTCATGAAGAGACCGCTTCTTTTATCCGGCGTGGGTACCCTTTGTCTTGTTTTGATGAAGCAGTTATGAATCTTCATAAGATCGGTGTATTGACTGTTGTTCACCTGATTCTTGGGCTTCCTGGTGAAACGGATGATATGATGCTTGAGTCAGTTCGTTATCTGAATCACCTTCCGATTCATGGGGTTAAATTTTCTATGCTGCATATTTTGAAGAATACGGATCTGGCTGATCATTATGAGGAACATCCCTTTGATGTGTTTACTTTGGAGTCTTATGTTGATCTGATTTTGAAATGTATTGAGAATCTGAGTCCTGAGATCGTGATTCATCGATTAACTGGAGATGGACCGAGAGATTTGTTGATTGCTCCTGAGTGGAGTGTTTATAAGCGGAAAGTTTTGAATAGGATTGCGCATGAGATGAAGGTTAAGGATGTTTGGCAGGGGGATTTGTTGTAGATTGTAACCAACTTTTTAATATTTTTCAACAATTGTATGTTACACATGAAATAAAAATATGGAGACTGTTTTCAAAATCTGAAACTGTCTCCATATTTTTTACAACTGATTCATATCTTCGAATGATATCAGTCTGACATTTTCCTCTTCCTGCTCACGCAACTTTAATTTTTCCGTAAAACCTGATTTTGAAAATATCATATAACTTTGTTTTTGATAATGAAACAATCCACTTCTTTCCTGTAATGTCTCCAATATATCCACATCTGCTGGCTCATTTCTCCACTTGCATTCTCCAAAGATCGCTTCTGAGCCGTTCTCCGCCATTAGGTCAATCTCTTCTTGTCGTTTCTTCTTTGGATTATTTCCCCACCATCGTCCAAATTCACCTGTTGGAAATGGAAGTGTCATATATATTTGTGGAAGATATAAATATTGCTTGCAGATTTCTTCGAAAATATATCCCATAAAATGACTGATCTGAGGTTTTACAGATACCTCATAGATTGTCTCCCCGATTCCTCTCATAATACCGCTTAAATTCGGTCTGACAAATCGATACCAGAATAAAAACATAAAATCTTCTAAGGTATATAATGTTTTTCTGCTTTTGATACCTTCAGTCAATGGTGTTTCTTTCTTAATGATTCCTAACGTTATCAAAGACTGAATCTGTGCGCTGCATCCACTGCTTGCAAGTCCTGTTTTCGTTGCAATTTCATTTAACCTGCTTGCACCTCCTGCAATCGCTGTTATGATTGAATGATAGCTTGATGGATCTTGAAGTTCCTGTTTTAAAAGATTCCCTGGTTCATCAAATAAACGTCCGCTTTCATCAAAAAATAATTTCTTAATATTATCATCCATTGACCAATCATTATGAATCCTTGATAAATACTCTGGAATCCCCCCTGTCACACCGTATAAAACTGCCTGTTCTTCTGCTTTAAAACCTGAAAGCATCTGTCTGGCTTCAAAATAAGTGAAAGGATGTAGTTTAAACTGGGCCGTTCTTCTTCCATATAAGGGACTTTTATACCCTAACACCTGCTCTTCCATAAAACTCATAGAAGATCCACACAGAATCAAAAACAAATTGGAATCTTTCCAACATTGATCAATATGACTTTGTAACATTGAAGAAATCGCAGGATAAGATCCTGCAAGGTATGGGAATTCATCAATTGCTATCACAAGACGTTCTTGATCATCTGTATTCTTACATAAATGATCGATATATGAAAGCAAGCTTTCAAAATCTGGGAATTCTGGCATATAAAATTCTTCATTTTTTTCAGCTAATAACACTTTTGAAATACCTGACAGATTTTCTTTGGATGTACCTTCAACTGCCATATAATATGCGGATCTTTTCTTTTTCAAAAATTCATTGATCAACATCGTTTTTCCAACCCGTCGTCTTCCATAGATAACAACAAACTGAAATTCTTCCTCTTGATACAATTCATTTAACTTCTTAAGTTCACGATCTCTTCCAACAAATCTCATACCATCATCCTTTTTGCTAATTGACTAATTACTAATTACCTAATTACTAATCGAACAATTAGTAATTAGGTAATTATAACATACTTTAAAATTTTCAATCAATACCTTTGCATAATTCTTTGTTGATTTATTTTACCTTAACCGTCACATATTTCACCGCTTTCTGATACTTCGATGTTTTTGCTGCCGTGATCCGGATCTTGTATAATTGATCAAACAGTGTTTTATCTGTTCCTATCTCAAAAACGGATTTCAGCATACTCATATTCAAAGTCTTTCCAAAACGCCGAGGACGTGTAAATAGATTTACTTCTCCCCAGTTTTGTAAAAGTTGCTCGATCAGTCTGGTTTTATCTACATAGTAGAAACCAGATTTGATCAGTTTATCAAATTGATCGATGCCTACTGGTAATTTCATATTGTTCATTGCCAACACCACCGTTACCACCTTCTTAGACTTTATCTAATCACAAAACATCCTCTTCCGTTTGCTTTTGCTTCATATAAGATCTCATCGGTCTTTGTCAGAAGTTCCTTGATCGTTTTTGGATATTTAAAACGATATACTCCTATACTGCAGCTTACTGTAACTTCCTTCTGAATTCCTGAGATATTTTGAAAGAATTGTTCCAGTTCCTTTTCTAACACTTCCTGGCTCATCTCTTCTTCGATCATCACAGCAAACTCATCTCCACCAACTCTTCCGACTGCTCCATATGGCTCAAATTGTTCTTTTAAAAACATCGCAAATTTCTTTAAGGTTTCATCTCCTGCTATATGTCCCAGTTTATCATTGATCTGCTTAAACCAATCCACATCCAAGAATAAAAACCATCCTTGATGGCCATGAATCCTCTGATCACTTTGAATATTTTGGCAATGCTGCAAAAACAGTCTTCTTCCCATCACCCCAGTAAGGAAATCAATCTCCCCTTGATATTCCCGATACTTCATATATTGGTAGATCATAAGCATCGTCAATATTAAGATAAAATCCAATGCAAGCATTGCGATCAAAAACTGTACCTGTAAATGTAGCAGATCAATCTCTATTGTTCTTGTTACATGAACTCTGTGCTGTTTCAACATACATGTAGACCGATTTGCAAAATATCCAGTAGAAAATATCGCTATACAAATGATCAAAAAACTGATCCCTGATGATATAGCGACTATCTTAGAAGACAGATATGGATCATCCAAAGATTGATTTACCGCATCCTTGTATTTTTGAATACGCTCCTTGTGATAAATCTTATATGCCACCTCTACCCAGAAAAGACAGCATAGTGCAATAAGTGCATCATTGATTCCCATATGAAATGTTGACATTCCAGTATAGCCAAGCTGTGGAAAACAGGCTCCCATAACAATGAACACTAAGAAAGCATGTATCCACTGTGAGATCAAAGAAAGGATCCAGATTCCTATTTTCTCATACTTTCGTCCTTTTATGATAGAAAACAGATATCCGATCACAAAGCCAAACAGAACTCTTGCCCCAACACTTAGTAAAATGCTTCCTATTGGATTACCACTGTATAGCGGCGAAAATATCTTATCATCTGATACAACATAAAGTGCTGATGCCTTATACATACTTGCTAGTCCAAATACCAATCCGATCAGTGTCGATTCCAAAGGTCCAAGCAAACATCCCGCAACTACGATCGGGATATATGCTGTTGTAAGTGAAATTGGATCAATATGAATGAATCCTAAAAAAGTAAATGACATAATAAGCTCGATCGCCAATAATAACACAAAAACATATTTTTCAAATTTTAAATGCTTCCATTTGTTTTGCTTCATATCTCTAATCTTCCTTTGCTTTTGGGTCTCTTAAACTTCTTCCCAATTCTTCTTTGCTTACTTACATCATATCATAAAAACAAAGTATCAACGACACCTGAATGCCCAAAATCAAAGGTATCCCTAATCTAAAATACCATTTTCTTGTCTTATGATGAAATACTGTCATACCGATCATTGCTCCAATGGAACCTCCGATCAGTGCAAGTATGATCAATTTTTTCTCTCTGACTCTCCACTGTCTTGTCATCGCTCTCCATTTGTCTAGTCCATACAATGCAAATGTTATAACGTTGATCATGATCAGATATAAGTGAATATATGCTGATTGCATTTGTAGGTCTCCTCCCCATAGCCTTTTTATTTTAATCTGTATTTTCGATTTTTATTATTGCCTATTTGTTCTATATCTTGTGTCAAAGCTTTTAATAATTCTTTCGTTCTGGATGGTTTTAAATTTAATAAATTACAAAAATCCTGAATCGTATATTCTTTACCCTCTTCCATAAATTCAAGTATTTTTTTATAATTTTGTATTGTCTTTTTTGAAATCTTTTTATCGCCGTTTTTTATCGCCGTTTTTTTATCGCCGTTTTTTATCGTCGTTTTTTTATCGCCGTTTTTTACATTATCATATGAATAATCTTCATTTAATGGCACAATAATCCTAAATACATCCCCTTCTACAAATTCTGGTTCTTCTCCTGAATAATATTTCGAATATTTAAATATATTTCTCACTCCTGAACCTAATCGATCTGACCATCCTATATTTCTAAAAAATGATGCAATAATAGGATTTTTTGGATTTGGTTCCATATTATCAGGTGTAATAATTTCATCTCCTGATGACCGATTCGCATTTTCTGTATACATCCTATCTTTTTCTATTACAAATTTAGCTGTATATGAACTCGTAAATTCTCTATGAATCAATGTATTTGCAATCATTTCCCTGGTTATAATATTCCTCAGATTTTTTCGTTCCACCCCTTCTATAAAAAATTTATCAGACAAATGTTTTCTTCCAAATTCCATTAATTGATCGTAACTTTCTATTAAGTTTGTTCTAATGATCTCCCGGTCATCATAGCGATCCACATTAACTCTTCTTACCAACGCATCCGTTTCATAAGCTGGACAAATATCCATGATCAGATCATCTTTTCCCAGCAACATAACTGCTGCCAGATTATATCCACTTTCTCCTGTTGTTCTGTCCTTTCCATATAATCCCGCACTTCTCAATAATTCCTCATCACTCATACTTTCCCAACTATGCACACTCTCAATATTATTTGTTGCCATTTTTCTAATTCGTGGCAATAAATCTAATCTAAAATCTTCCAGTGAAATATAAGGATAAATCTGTTTCTCTGTAAACCTATTCTGTTTTCTAATATACATCATTGCAAGTTGGGCTGTTGCAGTAACTTTTACATCTGCATCGTCTACTCTGTCATAAACTTCCTTTTTGAAACTGTGTACTTCTGCGCTGACTGGTATATGAATATGAATGATCGTTTTTCCTTCATACTTTATCATTTCCGGTGATGGATATATGGTTGGAGAAAACATATTGGGATTACTGATAATCTTTATAAAATTCTTTACCATATCTCCTGCTGCATTTTCAGGAACTCCACAAACAGTCCCATCATCTTCTACTCCAAGGTAAATATCTCCACCAAAACGATTCAGAAAGGAACATACACTTTGATATACATCATTTTCTATTCGGTTGCTGCATCTTTTAAATTCTACTGCTATTGTTTCACCTATCTGCAATATGGTTCTTAAATTTTCTTGATCCATAGTGTGTATTCACCTCTCCTTTATTTTTTATTTGTTGACATAAAATATACCAAATGTTAGTATATTAATAAAGAAAGGTGCTACCGATGACGGTTCGCCTGATATTAATAAGTTATAAAAATAACCGCTTAACTTTCTAGGCTAAGGCGGTTATTTTTCTGTCTTGGCATCATGCTTTCCACGCACTAGAACTCCCCGTAGGAAGCAAACCGCCATTCACGTCAATGTAGTAACACCTGATATATATTTTAATAAACAGTTTTATTAGAATCAATATATCTATGCGGTATTTTCTTTATTTATAAGTTTATTTTTCAAAAACACATCTTAAGTGCTATGAACCCTTAAGATTTTTCTTATCCCTTTCGATAATTTATGTAATATTACTGCAAATAATAACGCAATACACACCGCAATAATGCTGTTAATTATCCAATTCCCCGTAATATACATTACTGATACTGGTCCCACAATAAACATATAGTGGCAAAGATAAATTTCAAAACTTATACCATCAACCAATTGTACAATTTTTAGCATTTTCGCTTTAGAAAAGATAATTGAAAATAGCATAAATATACATGCTGCTGCCACATAATGTGTATAATTTACAATAACAAGATTATATAATTTCGTACCATCAATCATTATTCGTCCAATAAATCTCGTTGCAAATGCCAGACACATAACAATAAAATATATAACTGCTGATTTATTAGTTGATTTTCCAAGTCTTTTCCAATTACTTCCTACATAATATGCTATTGCATAAAAGCACACATGATATGTAATGAAAAATATATAATCCGGCAGCAGATATGCCATAATAAACGGAACTATAAGTAATCCAACTAGTATGCCCCATTGTGTCTTTTTATATTGAATTCTTTTCCAGATTTTTTCTATCAACGGTGTTAATATATAGCAAATCATTAACGTTGTCATAAACCAGGTATGATCTGCACCTAATACTCCTACATGCATTCCTTGTATAAAAAACTATAATCCTTCTATATATTTTATTATAAAATTTATTATAGTACCTTTTTTCTTAATTTCCTATATCTACTCCTGCTCATTTCCTGCTTTTTGGTAATTTTT
>ENA-ORUQ01000934-ORUQ01000934.1-human-gut-metagenome-genome-assembly--contig:-NODE-934-length-30361-cov-2.569227_pt1 | contig 30361 bp, 30 predicted proteins | sample MGYA00242081_ERZ509211 | MGnify/ENA primary metagenome ERZ509211 (study PRJEB26280, sample SAMEA2338785) | human gut metagenome | biome: human gut; feature: human-associated habitat; material: faeces...
ATGTTGATTTTTATAATAGTTTAAAGAAAAAAGAAAAGAAAAAATTAAATGATGAAAAATTTGCAAGTCGAATTGTTCAAAATCCTAAAATTGGTTTTTGGGAAAAATTATTAGATAAAATGAAAAGATAGGAGAGATAGGATGAAGAAAGTTATCACATATGGAACATTTGATTTGTTTCATGTAGGTCATTTAAATATTTTAAAAAGAGCAAAAGCTCTAGGCGATTATTTAATTGTTGCGGTAAGTAGTGATGCTTTTAATGCACAAAAAGGGAAAAAAGCATATCATAGTGATCAAGATCGTATGGAAATTTTAAAAGCAATCAAATATGTCGATGAAGTTATTTTAGAAGAATCATGGGATCAAAAAATAAAAGATGTTCAAGAACATGATGTTGATGTTTTTGTTATGGGTGATGATTGGAAAGGCCAATTTGATTTCTTAAAAGATTATTGTGAAGTAGTTTATTTACCTCGTACAGAAGGTATTTCTACAACTAAAATCAAAGATGATTTAAAAGATAAATTATAATAAAGGAGAGTTGTATGAAAATTAGTGTGATTGTCCCTTATGAAGGATATTATCAATATTTAAAAGATTGTTTAGAAAGTTTAAGTGAACAAGAAAATGTTGAAATTGAAACATTATTAGTGGGAAGTCAAGATGACCAAAAATTTCAACAATTAGTAGACACATATAAAGATAAAATATCTTTGAATGTTATTCCTTGTTCAATAGAAGAAGGCGTTGCTAAAAAAAGAAATCTTGGTTTAGAAAATGCAACAGGAGATTATATTTATTTCATTGATAGTGATGATTATATTATGCCTCAAACATTATCTTGTTTGCTTCAAGATGCCATGCAACAAGATTTAGATTTAGTTGTTGGTAGAAGATGGATTACATGGTTTAAAAAACAAGTTTTTGAAACCATGGGGGATGAAAAAAATGAAGAATTAAATTTGAAAGATAAAGATGATGATCGTAATCATAAATTTTTAGAAAAAGATTATTCTGAAATAGATAATAGTGATGAACAAAGAAGAATTGATTTATTAATTAGAGCGAAGAAAGGAATTCGTAATATATCAGTTTTAAATATTTTAATTAAACGTAGTTTAATTGAAGATAATCATTTACGTTTTAATGAAGATTTTATTTATTATAGTGATTTACCTTTTGTAGAAGGACTTGTTATGTATGGGCATAAGATAGATTTCAATGACAAAACACTCTATGCAAAAAGAAAACATAATGATCCAATTAATACACCAGCCTTGTCACAAATTAAAGATGAAACTAAATTTGATGAATTTATTAATGTTTATAAATATGCAATTTCTTTAGTAGATAAAGAAAGTAGAATTCGTTATTATTTAGATTCTAAAATGATTAAATATTATAGTAATTTCTTTGCTAAGAAAATTAGACGATCTAAAGATGATTTTTGGAGAGATGAAAGATTTGATCAAATGTCTATTTTAATGCAGGATGTAAGGAATGATTTATTGAAAAATATGTCTCATTATCAAAGAAAGATGGTTAAACTTGCTAGAAATCATGATTTACAACAAACACAAAAAGTGATTGCTAAACATCTTGCTAAGTCAAAACTTAAAAAGATGTTAAAAAATAAAAATGAAGTTAATAAATATCTTTACAGACATAGATATCTTGAAGAACCAATTGAAGAAAATTGGGTTATGTTTGAAACATTTATGGGAAAAAGCTATGCGGATTCACCAAAATATATTTATGAATATCTTGCTAAAAATTATCCTGGTAAATATAAATTTATTTGGGTATTAAATGATCCTAAAGAAAAGCTTCCTTATGAAGGAATTATTGTTAAAAGATTTACTAAAAAGTATGCTTATTACTTAGCTAAATCAAAGTATTTCGTTTTCAATATTCGTCAACCTTTATGGTTTAGAAAACGAGAAGGACAAGTCTTCTTAGAAACATGGCATGGAACACCGCTTAAACGTCTTGCTTTTGACCAAGAAGAAGTAACAGCCGCTTCACCAACTTATAAAGCTCAATTCTATCGACAAAAACAAGAATGGGATTATTTAATTGCAGCAAATAAGTTTTCAAGTGATATTTTTAAAAGTTGTTTTATGTATACAAATGGAACAATGCTTGAAATAGGGTATCCAAGAAATGACTTGTTGTATGCACCAAATAAAGATGAAATTGCATTAGAATTGAAAAAGAAATTACACATTCCTTTAGATAAAAAAACAATTCTTTATGCGCCAACATGGCGAGATGATGAATATTATGGTAAAGGGAAATATAAATTTAAATTAAAATTAGACTTAGAAATGATGAAAAAAGAGCTTGGTAACGAGTACGTGATCTTGCTTAGAACACATCATTATATTGCAGATTCATTAGATGTTACAGGTGTTGAAGATTTTGCTATCAATTTATCTAAATATGACGATATTACAGAAATTTATTTAATTTCAGATATTTGTATTACAGATTATTCAAGTGTTTTCTTTGACTTTGCAAACTTAAAACGTCCAATGCTTTTCTATACATATGATATAGATAAATATCGTGATGTTTTAAGAGGGTTCTATATTGATATGGAAAAAGAGCTTCCTGGACCACTAGTTTATTCAACAAAAGAAGTCATTGAACAAATTAAAAACATTGATGAAATGACACAAAAATATGCACAAAGATATGAAGAATTCTATCAAAGATTCTGTTCGATTGATGATGGTCAAGCATCAAAAAGAGCATGCGAAGCAGTTTTTAAATAAGGGGAATTTCCCCTTATTTTTATAAGGAGGTACTATGCTTAGATTCATAAAAAATATTTTAGGAAAGATGATTAAATTTATTTATCGTCTAACGTATAAAATCATACCAACACATAAAAAAACAGTTTTATTTATTGCTTTTCATGGAAGGGGGTATACAGATAATCCAAGAGCCATCTATGAATATATGATTCAACAAGATGAATTTAAAGATTATCGTTTTATCTGGGCAATTAAACATCATAAAAAGAAGAATATTTCCATTGAAAAAGGAAAAATCATAGAATATTTTTCTATTCCTTACTTCTTTTATTTAGCAAGAAGTCAATACTGGATTGTTAATTGTAAATTACCAATGTATGTTTTAAAAAAGAAAAATCAAATATATTTACAAACATGGCATGGAACACCGCTTAAAAAATTAGCGTTTGATATAGAAGTTCCTGAAGGAACAACTTTTTATCGAAGTGGCATGAATGAAGAAATGATGCATGAAACATACGCACAAGATGTAAAAAAATATAATTATATGATTTCACCAAGTGCCTTTACAACTGAAGTTTTTCAAAGTGCTTTCCGCATTAACAGAGAGCGTCTTATTGAAACAGGTTATCCACGTAATGATTTTCTAACAAATTATACAAAAGAAGATGTTTTGAAAATTAAAAATAAATATCATATTCCTTTAGATAAAAAAGTATTGTTATATGCACCAACATGGCGAGATAACTCTTATGTAACAAAAGGATATACTTTCAAGTTGGAAGTTGATTTTGGAAAATGGCAAGAAGCATTAGGTGATGAATATGTTGTCGTTTTTAAACCTCATTATTTAATTGTCAATGATTTTGATATAGATCAATACCAAGGGTTTGTCTACTTTATAGAAGCAAATGAAGATATCTCTAATTTATATATTATCTCTGATGCTTTAGTAACAGACTACTCAAGTGTTTTCTTTGATTATGCGATTTTAAAAAGGCCTATTTATTTCTATATGTATGACTTAGTTCATTATCGCGATGAACTTAGAGGTTTTTATTTAGATATTTATCATGATTTACCAGGTGATATTATTGAAGATGAAAATCAATTATTAGTAGAAATAAAAAAAGGTTACGATTTTAAACGTTTAGAAACTTTTAATGAAAAATTTAATAATCATGAAGATGGAAAGGCAACAAAAAGAGTTGTTGATTGTGTGTTTAAGTAGGTGATCAAATGAAATTACAAAAATTGATTTTAAATATTATTCTTGGATTTTTAAATATTTTTGTGAAAATGCTTATAATTAAAGAAAATCAAGTTGCATTTATCTCTTTAGAGTCACGTTATTTAGATTCAGATATGAAGCTTATTTATAATGAACTTGAAAAAAAGAAAGAAGTTGTTTTAAAAAAAGTTGTGATTGAATATGATCAACAAGGTATTAAACAAAATTTCTTATATATGTTAAATTGTATAAAACAATTATTTATTATTAATACCTCACATGTCGTTATTATTCGTGATAATAATTATGTAGTTTCAAACTTTAAAAGAAAAGGGGTTAAAGTTATTCAAGTTTGGCATGCGTGTGGGGCTATTAAGAAATTTGGGAATGCTTTACCGAGAAAGTACCCAATTAAAAATTACGATTATATTATTGCTAATAGTCCTTATTGGAAAAAGCCTTACAGTGAAGCTTTTGCAGTTAAGGAAGAAAGTGTTGTTATTACAGGAATGCCTCGGGTTGATTGTTTGTTTGATCAAAATTATTTGAATCAAGCAAAAGAAAAATTATTAAAAAAATATCCTCAATTAGTTGGAAAAAAAATCATTCTTTATGCACCAACTTTTAGAGGAAATATTTACAAAGGATTTTCAATGCTTCCTTTTGATGGAATAAAACTCATTGAATCCTTTGATGAAAATACGTATTTACTTTATAAAATGCATCCTTTATTAAAAGAAATCAATTTACCGCAACATCCACGTATTTTGGATGTTTGTAAGGAAGATACGCATGAACTCTTTGCTTTATCTGATTCATTGATTTCGGATTACTCATCAATTGTATTTGATTATTCTTTATTAAATAAACCACTTTATTTCTATACGCCAGATTTAAATGAATATTTAAATAATGTGGGATGTTATGTTGATAAAGGAGAATTACCTGTAGATGTATCTTTAACAATGGATGAACTTATTAAAACAATGCAAGTACCTTATAAAGGAAAGCTTGATGTATTCAAAAATAAATTCTTTACTTATCAAGATGGAAAGAATACAAACCGTGTAGTTGATCTTATTTTAGAAATACTTAAAAAACCTCTATATTAGAGGCTTTTTAAGTATTCAGTAACATCATTTAAATCTTTTAAGATTTTAAATGTTTTCTCTTCATATTGTTTTTCTGGATATTTCATATCTGGGATACAAATAACTTTAATGCCGGCATCATAGCTTGCTTGAATACCAGCTTCACTATCTTCTAAGACAATAGCCTCATCAACATTGACACCAAGTTTTTGACAAGATTTTAAGAAAACTTCAGGATTTGGTTTTCCTTTTGTAACTTCATCTCCACAAATAGAATCATCAAAATAATCTGTAATTTGTGCTTGAGATAAGATTGTATCAACACGATCTCTATTACTTGATGTTGCTACAATTGTTTTATAATTGTTTTCTTTTAAATATTCAAGTAGTGATTTAAGACCTGTTTTGATAGGAACTCCTTCTGTTTCAAAACGTTTTGCCATTAAAGCATGAACATCTTTAATCACATCTTCAATTGGAAAATCATTGCCATAAACATCGTAAAATCTTTGGTAAATTCCTTTTAGTGGTTTTCCTAAAAGAGTTTTATAAAATTCTTCATCCATGGTGAGATTCATACCTTTTAAGATTTCTTGATAACATTCAAAAGTAACACGTTCGCTATCAATCATTAAACCATCCATATCAAATATTATTGCTTTTATCATCTATTAACACTCCTTTTTTACTTTTCAAGTATAGCACAAAATAATGACAAAAAAGAAAATATCATATTTTGAAAAACGAAACGTAAAATAATTTAGGAGGTTATTTTATGATTAATAGGGGAGATATATATTATGCTGATCTTTCTCCTGTTGTAGGAAGTGAACAAGGAGGAATAAGACCTGTTCTTGTTTTACAAAATAATAAAGGAAATCGCTTTTCAACAACTGTTATTATTGCACCAATTTCGTCAAAACTCACCAAAAATCCTATTCCCACGCATGTCATTATTCGTTGTGATTCTTTAGAAAAGAAATCTGTTATTTTACTTGAACAAATTCGTACAATTGACAAAGCAAGATTTCAAGAAAAGTTAGGAAGTTTGAATGATTATTTTATGAAAAAAGTCAATGAAGCTATAAAAACGAGTTTAGACTTAAAATAGTTTTCTTTAATCCTATTATTTGGTATAATTCCTAATAAGGATGGTGAGAAAAATGAATATTTATGACATTAAAAGAAAAGCAAATGAATTGCTTGTAAATCATGATAAATTATTTGAAGTTCTTTTATATATTGGAATTATTCAGGCAATCTTTTCAGCAGTGTCTACACTTTTTGATGGAGTAGTTGGGGGAATAGTTTCTTTAATTATTACTATTTTGACGCTTACATTAAGCCATGGGGCAATTGTAGCGTCCTTAAAAACAGTCAATAACATGGAAGAGAGTATTGATGAAAAAGAAGATGCGCTTGTAGGTTTAAAAAAAATTGGACATTTATTTCCAACATATTTTTTATATGATTTTATTATAGGAATCATCTGCTTTGTTGTTGGAATTATTGGCTTTTTAATTATTATGTCTGTTTCTTCTGTTTCAATTGAACAATTTTTACAATTGTTTACAATTACTATAAATGGGATTACAGTTTCACAAGCACAAATAGTTAATACGGCAGATGCATTTTCAAATGTTTTTTCAATTTTAACGCTTGTTATTTGTTTAATTATTTTTATTGCAGTTTATTTTTCATTAAGATTTGGTTTATTTAACTATATTTTACAAAAATATGATATGACAGGAATGGCTGCTTTAAAAGAATCAAGTCGTTTAATGAAAGGAAATAAATGGACTTTGTTTAAATTAGAATTTTCTTTCTTTGGATGGATGATTTTAGCTGGTTTGGTTTCAGGCGTTGTGGCAATGTTTGTAGAAACAGCAATCATTGCAGGTGTTTTTACTATGTTAGTAGAAATAATAATTCCTATATCTTTTTTAGCATCACTTATTGAATCAATCCTTACAGTATTTGTATCGGTTTATTTATATGAAATGAAATTAAATGTGTGTGTTGCTGTTTTCTATGAAGAATTAGATTATGAAGACAAGTACGGAAACATGCAAGCACAAGATGAAGGGATGTAACAATGACAAATCGTCTTGCGGGAAGAATTAATGGAAAACAAAAGGCTATTGGTTTTATTCTTTTGTTTCCAATGTATTTATTTATTGTACCTCGCTTTGTTAATTTTGTTATTTATTTGTTGTTGAAATATACATCAATTACACATGATTTAACAACGTTAGGTATTTATTTAAATCTTGTATGTTCTTTAATAAGTTTTGCTTTTGCAGTTGTCTTATTAAAAGATTTTTTAATTGAAAATATAAAAAAATTTAAAGAAGAAATTTCTACAAATATTTTATATTCAGCAACCATAGGCATTGGAATGATTTATGTAGTTTCTATTATTTCAAATACAATTATTAATTTGATTTTAGGGGGATCATCGAATGATTCTGCTAATCAACTCTTATTTGAATCTTATTTAAATAAAGATTTGATCTTTATGTTTATTCAATCAGTTATATTGGCCCCAGTTTTAGAAGAACTTTTATTTAGAGGGTTAATTTTTAGAAGTTTACGTTCTATTAATAGAAATCTAGCTTTCTTTGCAAGTGCCTTCCTCTTTGGCTTTTTACACATTTATTCTGCTTTATTTGCAGGAGATTTAACACAACTGGTTTATCTACTTTCTTATGGAGGAATGGGATTTGTATTTACTTATACTTATGAAAAAAGAAAAACAATTTGTGTACCAATGCTTATTCATATGATCAATAATTTAGTTGCTGTACTTGTTTTAGTCCTAGCTTAAGCTGGGACTTTTTCGTTTTTTGAAAATAAGAAGTATTTGTTTGAGGAGGTGATTATAATAATATTAGATACAAGGAGGTATTATAAATGGGATTTAAAGAAGGATTTTTTTGGGGAGGAGCAACAGCTGCAAACCAATATGAAGGTGGATGGAATGAAGGTGGACGTGGTCCAGCTTTAACAGATTTTACAACAGGTGGAAGTGTTAAAGAGCCAAGAAAAGTAACTTGGATTGATAAAGATGGAAATGCACATGCAACACCACAAGTTCATTTTGATGATGCTTTACCAGAAGGTGGAGATCATTATGCTTGTTTAGATGGATACTTATATCCAAATCATGAAGGTACTGATTTCTATCATCATTATAAAGAAGATATTAAATTATTTGCGGATATGGGATTCAAGATGTTTAGAATGTCTATTTCTTGGTCAAGAATCTATCCTCGTGGAGATGAAGAAACACCTAATCAAGAAGGTATTGAATTTTATAGAGATGTTTTCAAAGAATTAAGAAAATATAATATTGAACCATTAGTTACAATCCATCACTTTGATACACCAATTTATTTAGTAGAAAAATATGGAGATTGGCAAGATCGTAATTACATTGATTTCTTTGTAAAATACTGTAAAACAGTCTTTACTGAATACAAAGGACTTGTTAAATATTGGCTAACATTTAATGAAATCAATAATACTTTAAATGTTATTAATATGTTTGGTGATGGGACAACTGATGAAGATTACAAAAAACGTTTAACACATTTACATTATCAATTTGTGGCAAGTGCAAAAGCCGTTAAATTAGGGCATGAAATTGATTCTGAAAATAAAATTGGATGTATGCTTGCAGGAGCAATCACATATCCACATACATGTGATCCAAAAGATATATTATTAAATCAACAAACAATGGAAGAAAACTTCTGGTATTGTGGAGATGTCCAATGCTTTGGTGCTTATCCTCCATTTGCAAAAAGAATCTGGAGGGAACATAATATTACCGATTTAGATATTACAGAAGAAGATTTAAAAGTTTTAAAAGAAGGAACAGTTGATATGTTTACATATAGCTACTATATGACAAACAATGTCACAACACATGAAACAGAAGATACTGTTCAAGGAAACTTTGCAGCAGGTATCCGTAACCCATATTTAACTTATTCTGATTGGGGATGGGCTCTAGATCCTTTAGGATTACAATATTCTCTAGAAATGATTTACGATCGCTATAGAATTCCTTTAATGGTTGTAGAAAATGGATTAGGAGCTTATGATACGGTAAAAGAAGATGGATTAATCCATGATGATTATCGTATTGACTATTATAGACCACACATTAAAGCAATGTCAGCTGCATGTGATAATGGCGTTGATTTAATTGCTTATACAACTTGGGGATGTATTGATTTAGTTTCTGCAGGAACTGGAGAAATGAGAAAACGTTATGGATTCATTTATGTAGATAAACATGATGATGGCACAGGAGATTTATCAAGAAGACCAAAAGATTCATTCTATTGGTATAAAAAAGTCATCGAAAGTAACGGAATGAACTTAGATTAATATTAAAAGAAGATATGTCATTGATATATCTTCTTTTCTTTAAAATTTGTATTATAATAAATTTATAAATGGAGGTATCAAAATGGAATTTACAGAAGTTATTGAAAATAGATATTCATGTAAAGATTATACAGATAAACAAGTAGAAAAAGAAAAATTGACAAAAATTTTAGAAGCAGGACGTTTTGCCCCAACTGCAAAAAACCTTCAAGAACAAAAAATTTACGTTGTTCAATCAAAAGAATACTTAGCTAAAATTGATGCTTGTACACCTTGTCGTTATCATGCGCCAACTGTTCTTGTGGTTACTTATGATAAAAATAATGTATTTACTTATCTAGGAGAAAAAAGAGATTCAGGTGTTGAAGATGCGACAATCGTTGCGACACACCTTTTACTAGCGGCTTATAATGAAGAAATTGATAGTTGCTGGATTAATTTTTTTGATCCACAAAAAATAGCTCAGGAACTCAATTTACCCGAAAATGAAGAAGTTGTTATGATGCTTGATTTAGGTTATGGAAAACAAAGAGAACCACTTCCTAATCATCATTTAAGAAAAGAACTTGATGAAACAGTAAAATATTTATAAAATCTGTGCATTTTACAGACCTTTTCTGTACAATAGTGTAAAGAGGTGAAATTATGAAACTATTATTTAGACAACGTATTTTCTCATGGTTAGATAGTTATGATATTTTTGATGAAAATGGAGAAACTGTTTATACGGTCAAAGGACAACTTAGTTTTGGACATAAACTTTTTATTTATGATCGTTACAATGAACATGTAGGAACGATTAAAGAAGAAATTCTTACTTTTTTACCTCGTTTTTCTTTATATGAAAAAGATCAATACATTGGAAAGATTACGAAAGAATTTACTTTATTTAAACCAAGTTTTATTTTAGATTATAAAGATTGGCAAATAGAAGGGAATTTTTGGGAATGGGATTATCAAATTGTTGACCATTCAGGAAATATTATTGGTTTAATTAATAAAGAAATCTTTCATATGAGTGATACATATTCTTTAACGATAGAACATGAAGAGGATGCTTTTTATGTTTTAATGATTGTACTTGCAATAGACGCACAAAAATGTAGCCGAAATAAATGATTGCTAGTCAATCTTTTATTTTATAAAAAAATTAGCACTTATAGGTTGACTGTGCTAAAAGAAAGTAATATACTATCTTTAGCATTTAAATAACAGGAGTGCTAAAGGAGGATATATTATGGCAGAAAAAAAACAATTTAAAGCAGAATCGAAAAGATTATTAGACTTAATGATTAATTCTATATATACACATAAGGAAATCTTTTTAAGAGAATTGATTTCTAATGCAAGTGATGCAACAGATAAACTTTATTATAAAGCATTAACTGAAAATATTTCAGATATTAATAAAAGTGATCTTACAATTGATTTAGCTTTTGATAAAGAAGGCAGAACACTTACAGTTACAGATCATGGTATTGGAATGAATAAAGAAGAGTTAGAAGAACATTTAGGTACAATCGCTAATAGTGGTTCTTTCAAATTCAAAAATGAAAATGAAAGTGATGATATCGATATTATTGGTCAATTTGGTGTTGGTTTCTATTCAGCATTTATGGTAGCTAAAAAAGTTGAAGTTTCATCAAGAGCGTATGGTAGCGATCAAGGATACACTTGGGTATCTGAAGCAAGTGATGGTTATGAAATCTTTGAAACAGACAACTTACCAATAGGAACAACAATTAAACTTTATTTAAAAGATAATACAGAAGAAGAAAATTATGATGAATATTTAGATCAATATCATATTGAATCTCTTGTTAAAAAATATTCTGATTATGTACATTATCCAATTAAAATGGATGTTACAACATCTAAGAAAAAAGAAGATAGTGATGAATATGAAGATGTTGTTGAAAATAAAACATTAAATTCGATGATTCCTTTATGGAAAAGAAATAAAAAAGATATTAAAGATGAAGAATATAATGAATTCTATAAAGATAAATTCAATGATTTTTCTGATCCGATGAAAGTTATTCATACATCAGTAGAAGGAAATGTTTCTTATGATGCTTTGTTATTTATTCCAAGTCAGCCACCAATGAATTTTTATTCAAATGATTATGAAAAAGGTTTACAACTTTATAGTCGTGGTGTCTTTATCATGGATAAAGCAAGTGATTTAATTCCAGAACACTTTAGATTTGTCAAAGGGTTAGTTGATTCACAAGATTTATCATTAAATATTTCAAGAGAAATGTTACAACATGATCGTCAATTAAAAGTTATTGCAGATCGTATTGAAAAGAAAATCCAAAGCGAACTAACAAATATGTTGAAAAAAGATCGTGAAACATATGAAAAATTCTTTAAAAACTTTGGTTTACAATTAAAATTTGGTATTTATCAAAGCTATGGAATGTTAAAAGATAAATTACAAGATTTGCTTTTATTCTACTCTGGTAAAGAAGAAAAAATGATTACTTTAAAAGAATATGTTGAAAACATGAAAGAAGGACAAACAGAAATTTACTTTGCAAGTGGTGAAACAAAAGAAAAGATTTCTCATTTACCACAAGTAGAAGCTGTTAGAGATCGTGACTTTGATGTTTTATACATGATGGATAATGTTGATGAATTTATGATTCAAATGATGAGAGATTATGATTCTAAAGCTTTCAAAAATGTTGCTCAAGGTGATTTAAACTTAGATAGTGAAGAAGAAAAGAAAGAATTAGAAAAAATCAATGAAGATAATAAATCATTATTAGAATCATTAAAAGAAGCTTTAAAAGATAAAGTTGTGGACGTTAAAGTATCAAACAGATTAAAATCTCATCCAGTATGTTTAGTATCGGATCAAGGTGTATCTTTTGAAATGGAAAAAGTATTAAATGCAATGCCTGATGGTCAAGATGTTAAAGCAGGTAGAATTCTTGAAATTAATCCAAATCACGACATTTTTAAAGCAATTCAAAATGTTTATCAAAATAATGCAGATAAGATCAAGGATTATGCTTCATTATTATTTGATCAAGCCTTATTGATTGAAGGCTTATCTATAGAAGATCCAGTTGCTTTTTCAAATAAAATTTGTGAGTTAATGATTGAATTAAATAAGTAAGGCTATCAATTGATAGTCTTTTCTTTTATAATAAGCAATAGGGGAGTGAAAATTATGGAATTACAAAATGTTTTACAACAAAGAAGAAGTATTCGAAAATATAAACAACAACCTGTAGAAAAAGAAAAAATTGGAGAAATGATACAAGCTGCTGTTTTTGCTGAAAGTTGGAAAAATAGTCAAACGCCACGATATCATGTTATTCAATCAAAAGAAATGTTAGAACAATTTAAGAAAAAATGTTTGCCTGAATTTAATCAAAAAAATATAGCTGATGCACCTGTTTTAATTGTGACAACATTTGTTAGAGATCGTGCAGGTTTTCAAAGAAACGGAAGTCCTGACAACGAATTACAAAATGGTTGGGGTGTTTATGATTGTGGACTAGCTAACCAAAATTTAATTCTCAAAGCAACAGAACTTGGTTTAGGAACACTTGTTATGGGAATCAGGGATGAAAGAGCTATCCGTGAACTTTTAGAAATTCCTGTACAAGAAACGATTGTTTCTGTAATAGGTGTGGGTTATCCAGATATTGAACCAAGTATGCCAAAAAGAAAAACAATAGAAGAAGTGAGTACGTTTTATTAATGAAGAAATTACTGTATAAGATTTGTAAACCACACCACAAATATAAAATCAATCTTGCTGATATTTTATTGCTTATTGAACCTGTAGTTATGAATACGTCTTATTTTATGATTGGAAGAGTTTTCTTGCTTATAGCATTAGTTCTTAACTATTTAGCCCATTATTTTTGTCATGATAATTATAATGCGTTTGAAAGGCATGTACTTATTTCAACAATGGTCATTATTGCCTTACTTCTTATCTATCTTACTATTACAGGAAAATAAAAAAATCCACTTTGAGGTGGATTTTTTATTTGTAAAATTGAATAATATTTTGATAATAGTTTTTTAAACTAAAATTTGCGGATACAAAATAGAAATGATTTCCATTTTTATAAAGTAAAGTATCATAAGAGGTATCCAGTTTAAAGAGATACGTATTCTTATCTATTTTAATAACAGGTACATCAGCATAGGTATCTAAATAACGCTTGAAAAATGTATTTGTTTTTTCATTGGATTTAAAATGATAATCTTTACTATACATGAGATCACCTTGGTTGTTTTCTTCAAAATAAGAAGTAGATTCAACAATAAAACTTTTAGTATATTTGTAGTTTGGATATTTTTTTAAATTTGTTTCTTTATCAAATGTTTGCAAGGTTAGAATACTCTTTGTTTGTTTATATTGAGGGTATTCTTTTTTGTTTGTTTCTTTATCAAAAACTTCTAGAGTAAGAATATTTTTATTTAATGGCGTGTTCTTTCTTTCGATAATATCTAAAACACAGCCAAATAGAGCTGCAAGACATGTTAAGATACTCATAATATAGAAAAGCCTTTTTATGAGCTTACTAAAATTCTTTTGACAGGCAAGAACAATTTTATAAAGAGAACGAACAAGTATTGTCGCAAATAGAAAAAGAGGTAAGTAATGAATTAAAATACTTCCATTTGTAAGAAATTCTTGGATTTGATTTTTTTGTAAAACAAGCTGTGCAACAAAAAAGGCAAAGAAAATCCATAAAACAAAATAAGTAGTGGCACTAATTTTGCGTGTACTTAAATATTCATCAATCGCTTTTTGTCTTTCTTTTGGCAAAGTACGGTTATTTTCGGTTGTAAAAATAATAAATTTTCCCAGTTTTCCATAATAATCAAACATATTTCTTTCATAATCATTAATAAAATCATGTAAAGCTTTTCTTTTAGGGATTGTTGCTTTTTTTATAAATAAATCGACATGATAATGATAATGTTTATCATTTTTTTTAAAACGACTGATTTTACCTAAAGAGGTAGGGTTAATCCCTTGTTTAGATAATTCATTTAAAGTGTTTTCTAATTGTTTATATTCAGTTATATCATAATCTAATAATTTGTACATATATGACTCCTTTGACTGTTACATCATAACAAAAATAGTCATGGATTTCCATGACTATTGATTAAATGCAGAATCAACTTCATAATCTGGTTTGAAGTTTTCTTCTTCTAACATATAAGATTCAGCAATGTTTTGACAATGATCACCAATACGCTCAAGGTTAGATAAGATATCAACGTATGTAGAATTAACAATAACTGATTTTTCTGTTTTGTTTGTAACACGTTGAATATGTCTTTGTTTTGCTTTTTTATTATAATAATCTAAGTTACTTTCACGATCATCAACATAAATAATATCATCTAAATCATGTTTATCAAAAGCAACCATAGCATGATTCAACATTTCAATATCCATATTAATCATCGCAATAATATCATCTTTAGCTTCTGATGAAAAATCATCTTTTTCATCATAAACCGCTTCAAAGAATTGAGTTAAGTTAATACATAAATCACCGACACGTTCTAGATCTTTAATTGATTTCATATCAGCAAAATATTCTTTTGAATCATGATCATTTAATTGTTCATGAGAAATAAGTAATAAATATTCAGAAATCTTTTTATCTAATAAGTTGATTGCATTTTCTAATTCTTCGACTGTTTCTTTAGCAGTAGAACTTTTAGAAATAAAGTATTCTCTAACGTTTTCACAAGCTTCAACAGTAATAGATCCCATTTCTAAAATCTTATTTTTAGCAATTGCTAAAGCATGAGAAGGGAACAATTGAACCACATGAGGATCTAATTCTGATAAATCCATTTGTAATTCTTTTGAATGATTTGGAATGATTTTTTTAATAATAACAACAATCTTATTAATAAATGGAAAGAACAAGATGGTTGTTACAATGTTGAAGATACCATGAGCTACTGCAAGTTGTAATTCAGGAGACATGGTACTTACTGAATTAATATATTGAATCAACATTGTAAATGGTGATAAAACAATCATAAATAAAATCGAACCAATAACGTTAAATAAAACGTGGAAGAAAGCGGCTCTTTTAGCTGGAATAGATCCACCAATAGAGGCTAGAACTGCTGTGATCGTCGTTCCAATATTTGATCCAAATAAAAATGGTAAAGCAATATTTAAGCCAATAGCACCAGCACCGTACATTTGTTGAACAATTGCAATCGTTGCAGCTGATGATTGAATAGCACATGTAAGAATTGTTCCACCAAGTAAACCAAGCCAAGGGCTTTTCATTAAAAATTCTGTAATTTGTGTAAATTCTGGAACTTCAGAAATCATTGATAAATTGTTACCCATTAAGTCTAATCCATAGAATAAACAACCAAATCCAAAGATGATTTGTGATAAATATTTTGATTTTTTATTTTTAGAAAACATAGAAACAAAGGCACCAATAATAATAAAATAGACGGCATATTTAGAAATTTTTAAACCAACTAAAACAGAAGTAATAACTGTTCCAATGTTGGCACCCATGATAATTCCAACTGCTTGATTTAAATTCATTAAACCAGAACGAATCAACCCAATTGTAAGGGCTGTTGTTCCAGAACTTGATTGAATTAAACACGTAACTAAAGCCCCAATTAAAATTCCTTTTACAGGACTCGAGGTGTATTTATCAATAATGTCCTTTAATTTATCTCCAGCATAGCTTTTTAAACCATCACCCATATAATCGATACCAAATAAGAATAAACCAAGCCCTGCTAGAATTAAAGGCCAGTTGATATCCGCTAATGTCATAAAATCACACTCCTATACATTCCATTTTAAAGGAATGTTAAATTTGTGTAAAGATTATGTTAAGTTTCTTTACAAAAGCTTAACAATTCTTTTTAAAACAACTTTCAATAAATGAAATCATATATTTATAAAAGGGATAAACAAGGAATGTGGAGACAATATTGAAGAAGCCATGAATAAAAGCAAGTTGTAAGCGAGGTGGGACAGGAACGTAAAAACGAAGTATTAAGAAAAGATGATAAAAAGGAGTCAGGAAAATCATAAAAAAAGCTGTTCCAATAACGTTAAATAGGAAATGAAAAAGAGCAGCTTTTTTTGCGGAAGAATTAGCTTTAAGGGCAGAGAGAAAAGCGGTAATGGTTGTACCGATATTGCAACCAAAAATATACGGAATAGAAACATAAAGGGAAATGGCTTTTAAATGATACATTTGTTGGACAATAGCAATCATGGCACTCGATGACTGAATAAGGGCAGTTGTGATGGCTCCACCAAGCATGGCAAGAATAGGGTGGTTGGTAAAAAGGGTAACCAATTGAATAAATTCAGGAAGTTCGCTAACGGCTTCAAGATGTAAGGACATCAATTCTAGTCCATAGAATAAACAACCAAGCCCAAAAAGAATTTGTGCGAGGCCCTTTATTTTAGGATGATTAGAAAATAATAAACAAAAAGCACCAATAATTAAAAAGAAAGAAGCATATTGAAAAAGATCAAAACCCACAATAAAAGCGGTTATTGTTGTGCCAATATTGGCTCCCATAATAATGCCAATACTTTGCGAAAAGGTCATGAGGTTTGCATTGATTAAACTCACTGTTAAAGCAGTAGTGGCAGAACTTGATTGAATGATACAAGTAATAAAACAGCCAATTAAAATAGCCTTAAAAGTAGAAGAGGTACATTTAGAAAGAAGGTTTTTTAAACGGGTAGGAGAAAGTTCTTGTAAAGAAAGAGATAAGTAGTCAATACCAAATAAAAAAAGTGCAAGACCGATTAAAATAGAAGTCCAAGAAACGTGGTTCATGAAAAAGCCTCCTTTTTCATATTTTAAAAATAATCATTTTTAACTAGAAAAAATAATGTTTCTTTGTAAAAATATATGAAGGAGGTGTTTTAATATGAAAGGAAGATGGAAGAAGTTTTTATCTTATTATAAAAACTATAAGGTTTTGTTTTTTAAAGATATGTTTTGTGCGATGATTTCAGCAGCCATTACGCTCGTTTATCCTATGCTAACACGCTATATTACAGGGACGATTTTAAATCAACCAAAGATTGATTATTCTAAGATTTATTTATTAGGACTTTTTATGCTTTGTTTGATTGTTGTTGAATATTTTTGTAATTACTTTATTGGTTATTTAGGACATGTCATGGGTGTTTATATGGAAAGAGATTTACGTAATGAATTATTTAGTCATTATCAAAAATTATCTTTTCGCTTTTATGATGAACAAAATACAGGACAATTGATGTCACGACTTACTAATGATTTATTTTCTTTAACCGAACTTTATCATCATGGGCCAGAAGATATCGTCATTTCTATTATTAAGTTTATTGGTGCTTTTATTTTACTTTCCTATATTAATGTCAAATTAACTTTGATTTTATTTGCGATTTTACCATTTATGTTTTTATTTGCTTGGTACTATAATAAAAAGATGAAAACAGCGTTTAAAAGAAATAAAGAAAGAATTGGAGATATCAATGAACGCATTGAAGATAATTTGTCAGGAATCCGTGTTGTTAAAAGCTTTGCCAATGAAAATCAAGAGTTAGAGCGTTTTGACGCACAAAATGGACATTATGTAAGTGCTAAGAAAAATAGTTATTATTATATGGGAAGATACAATGCAGGACTTACTTCTTTTACGAGTTTAATTACGGTTTCTGTTATCTTTTTTGGAACTTTATTTATTTCTTATGGAAGTATAGATGTGGCAGATTTGATTGCTTTTTTACTTTATGTCACGAACTTGATAGATCCTGTTAAAAAACTTTTAAACTTTACGGAACAATTTCAAGAAGGTGTCACAGGTTTTGAACGTTTTATGGAAATATTGGAAATTGAGCCAGATATTCAAGATACCCCAGATGCACTTGCCTTACAACATATTGAAGGAAATGTCACGTTTGATCATGTTTCATTCCGTTATAATGAACAAACACCTTATGTTTTAAATAATATCAATTTAGATGTAAAACCAGGAGAGTATATTGCTTTTGTTGGTTCATCAGGAGTTGGTAAAACAACGATTTGTTCTTTGATTCCTCGTTTTTATGAAGCAACCAAAGGAAATGTTTTGATTGATGGAATTAATGTTAAAGAAATAAAACAACAATCTTTAAGAGAAAATATTGGCATTGTTCAACAAGATGTTTATTTATTTACTGGAACGATTATGGATAATATCCGTTATGGAAATTTAGAAGCGAGTGATGAAGAAGTCATTGAGGCCGCTAAAAAAGCTAATGCTCATGATTTTATTATGGAATTAGAGGAAGGGTACGATACGGATTGTGGCCAACGGGGTGTTAAATTATCTGGAGGACAGAAACAACGTATTTCGATTGCACGTGTCTTTTTGAAGAATCCACCAATTCTTGTTTTTGATGAAGCAACAAGTGCATTAGACAATGAAAGTGAAAGCATTGTGCAAGAATCTTTAGAAAAACTTGCCAAAGATCGTACAACTTTTGTTATTGCTCATCGGTTATCTACGATTAAAAATGCTAAACATATTTGCGTTCTAACAGAAAATGGGATAGAAGAACAAGGGAGTCATGAAGAGTTAATGAAGTTAAAAGGAAATTATGCAAGATTGTATAATATGCAATTTAAAGGAGAATAACATGGAAAGAAAATACATATTTTTTGATATTGATGGCACCCTTACAGATGCTAATCCTGGAGGAAAGATTTTAGAAAGTACCTATCGTACACTTGATCAATTAAAAGCCAACGGGCATTTTGTTGCTATTGCCACAGGAAGAGCACAGTATATGGCTATGGATGCAGCCAAGGAAGCACATATTGATTGTTTAGTAACAGATGGTGGAAATGGTATTACTTTACATAATGAACTTCAATATATTAAACCGATTGATTTTGTTCAAGCTAATCATGTGATTGATCAATGTATTGAACGTCATTTACCATTTGCGGTTGCTTTAGGAAATGAAGCTGTTTTGTATACGAATCAAAGTGATCAAAAAAATCAAAAACTTCCGGTAAAATTAGTTGTTGATGAAAGTATAGATTTTCACCAAGCAAAGCAAATTTATAAGGTTTTTATTGAATGTAGTGAACAAGAAGAAAAGTTATTAGATTTAGGAACTTTGGAATATATGCGTTATTTTAAAGGACAAATCATCATCGAACCAGCAGATAAATATAAAGGTATTTTAGAAATGGTTCATTTATTAAAAGGCGATGAAAAAGATATTGTCGTTTTTGGTGATGGTTTAAATGATATTTCAATGATTCAAAAAGCGCCCTTAGGTATTGCTATGGGTAATGCGATTGATGAAGTTAAAGAAGTTGCTGATTTTGTAACTAAAAGAAATGATGATGATGGTATTGAATATGCTTGTCGTCATTTTGGCTGGATTGATTAAACAAAATAAGCTATACTATTGATGGGTGAGATTATGGAACTAGTTAAAGATTTTTTTATCATTGTTGGTATTTTTGTATGTATGTCTTTAGGTATTTACTTTTTACTTCATAGTGATGATGCTAAAAAGAAAACAAGACAAACAATTCAAGATACAAGAGAGAGTATTCAAGAAATCAATCAACAACTTGATGATGTTTTAGAACAATTACAAGAAATGAATACCCCTTTAGAAAAAGCAATGAAGATTGTGCGTTCTTTCAATGAAAAAGTTTTATCAAAAAAATAATCGAGGAATGTTGACAAAGCTTAAATATTATCTATAATACAGGTATATAAATAAACTCAATGAAAAAGAGAGTAGTTTTATTGGATATGTTAGAGAGCCTATGTTGGTGGAAATTAGGTATTGAAAATAAAATGAAGCGCACTTTGGAGAGGGTTATCTGAATACATAGGATAACAAGCTAACCAGCTTTAACGGTGAGGTGGATATGTTTATCATATCAACAAGAGTGGTACCGCGGAATCTTTCGTCTCTTAGCAATCGCTAGGAGACGTTTTTTATTGAGTAGAAAAGGGGAAAAGATTATGAAAAAAGTATTAAAATTAATGTTAGCACTTGTGATGACTTGTGCTATTGCTGGATGTTCATCAAGCAGTAAAAATGATGCCGATGTGACAATTACAATCGGTACATCACCTGATTATGCACCTTATGAATCATTAAATAAAAAAGGTGAAATTGTTGGTTTTGACGTTGATATGGCAAAATTATTTGAAGGTTATTTATCTGATATGGAAGGTAAAACTTATTCATTAGAATTTAAACAAATGGATTTTGATAACATTGTTACTCAAATTCAAGGGGATCAAATTGATTTGGGTATTTCTGGTTTTACTTATAGTGAAGATAGAGTAGTTGAATGGTCTGATCCATATTTAGGAACTCAACAAGTTGCTATTGTACCAAAAGGTTCTTCAATTACTTCAAATGATCAATTAGTTGGTAAAAAATTAGCTGCTCAAACTGGAGCTACTGGTGAACAAGCTGCTAAAGAAGTTGAAAATGCTGAAGTTGTTTCAATGAAAAATGTTCAAGATATTTTCAATGGTTTAGCAAGTAATCAATATGATGCAGCAATCGTTGACTTAGGTGTTGCTAAACAATATGTATCTAGTGGAAACTTTACACAATTAGATGGTTCATTAATGGATGAAAAGAACTATGTTATCGCTAAAAAAGGTAATACAAAAACAATTAAATTAATCAACAAATGTATTAAAAAATTCTTAGCTTCAAAAGATTACGATAAATTATGTAAAAAATATGATTTATCACCATTAGAAAAATAAAAAAATATAGAAAAGGGGTATAGAAATGTTTGTAGCTTTTTCAAAAGTGTTTACTCCTGAAAACTTACTTTACTTTGCTAAGGGTGCAGTAGTATCACTTTTACTTGCTGCTGTATCCCTTTTATTTGGTATTGTTTTTGGGATTTTAGGATCTTCAGCAAAAAGATCTAAATATAAAATTTTTAGAATTATTGGAAATGTGTATGTTGAAGTCATTCGTGGAACACCAATGTTACTTCAAATCTTGATTTTATTCTCAGTTATTCCATCTATTTATACAGCATTTACAGGAAATGTTTTAAGAATTAATGTCTTTTTAATTGGGGCTATTGCCATGTCTATAAACAGTGGGGCTTATTCAACTGAACTTATTCGTAGTGGAATCAACGGAGTTGATAAAGGACAATGGGAAGCTTGTGAAACTTTAGGACTTTCTTATAAACAAACAATGAGACTTGTTATTTTACCACAAGCTTTCAAAAGAATTGTTCCGCCAATGATTAGTGAATTTATTACATTAATTAAAGATTCATCGTTAATTAGTTGTATTGGTGCCGTTGAATTATTAAAATCAGCTCAAGTAGTTGGAGCTCAATATTATGATGTTATGTCACCTTATTGTATTGTTGCAGTTTATTATTTAATTATGACAATTAGTATTTCTTATTTAGGTAGATATGTAGAAAAGAGGTTAGCTGAAAGTGATTAAAGTTGAACATATATCAAAACAATTTAAAAAAGTAAAAGCAGTTGACGATGTTTCTCTTGAAGTTAAAAAAGGAGAAATTGTGTGTTTGATTGGACCTTCTGGTTCAGGTAAGAGTACAGTTTTAAGATGTATTCATGGTTTAGAAGTACCAGAAACAGGACATGTATACCTTAATGGGGAAGTTTTAGATCCAAAGAAATCTAATTATCAAGAATTAAGAAATAAAATGGGATTCGTTTTCCAACATTTTAATTTATTTCCACATATGACAGTCTTAGAAAACTTAACACTTTCACTTACAAAAGTACGTCATATGGATGAAGAAAAAGCAAATGAAATTGCTTGTAACTATCTTACAAGAGTTGGTTTATTAGATAAAAAAGATGAATATCCAAATAAACTTTCAGGAGGGCAAAAACAAAGGGTAGCCATTGCTAGAAGTTTATGTACAAATCCTGAAATCATGCTTTTTGATGAACCAACAAGTGCTTTAGATCCAGAAATGGTTATTGAAGTATTAGAAGTTATGCAACAACTTGCTAAAGAAGGAATGACAATGATTGTTGTTACTCATGAAATGGGCTTTGCAAAAACTGTTGCTGATCGCGTTATTTTCTTAGAAAATGGAAAAATTGTGGAAGAAAACGATGCAAAAGCTTTCTATGAAAATCCTAAAACTGAACGTGCTCAAGATTTCTTAAAGAAGGTTATGCACTAATGAAACTACAACGTTTTGAAGTAGAGTCTTATATGACTTTACATGAAAATAACTGTCGTTATAATTTGGCAGATACATGCGCTAAACCTCTAACTTTAAAAGAATTATTAGCGTTTGAAAAAAAAGATTCATTAGGAGATTTAATGAATCTTTCTTTAGATTATGGTGCAATTGAAGGTTCTCATGCTTTAAAAAAAGGTATTTTGGATTTGTATCAAAGTGGCGATGATGAAGAAATTGCTATCTGTCATGGTGGTGTCAATGCTAATGAACTTGTTTTAATGACATTACTTTCTGCAAATGATCATATTTTATCTTTTTTACCAACATACCAACAACTCTATAGTTTTCCTGAATCTTTAGGAGTAGAAGTTGATTTTATTCATTTAAAAGAAGAAAATGATTGGAAAATTGATTTTGAAGAATTAGAAAAAAATATTAAAGAAAATACAAAAATGATTTGTTTGAATTTACCAAACAATCCTACAGGAACAACTTTAAATCATGAAGAAATGCAACAACTTATTCAAATATGTAAAAAACATGATCTCTATGTTCTTGTTGATGAAATCTATCGAGGACTTTATCAAGAAGAATCCATTAGTGATCTTTATGAAAAAGGAATAGCAACCTCAGGACTTTCTAAAGTTTTATCAACTCCTGGACTTCGTATTGGTTGGATCAAAACAAAAGACAAAGAACTTATTCGTTTAATCAATGAAAGACGTGATTATTCAATTATTAGCAGTGGGCCAATCAATGATTATTTAGGGGCACTTACTTTAAAATACAGTAAAGAAATTTTAACTAGGAATCGTGAAATTTTAGAAGAAAATAAAAATTATTTAAAAAAATGGTTAAAAGGTCATCCACATCTTTCTTGCGTTATACCAGAATATGGAACAGTTTGTTTTCTAAAATATGATTATCAAATAGATTCAAATACTTTTTGTGAAACATTACAAGAAGAAACAGGTGTTTTCTTTGTTCCGGGATGTTGTTTTGACGTGGAAAATCATTTACGTTTTGGACTTGCCAATGCTCCACAACTTGTCAAAGAAGGTTTAGAAATATTTTCAAATTGGTTAAAAAAATTAGACACTTCAAGATAAAGAAGTGTCTTTTATTATAATTTTAAAACAATATATTGCACTTAATGTTAAAGTGGTAATTAATCCTGTAAATAAGCTAATTAAAATTGCATTAACATAAAGATAATGAGATAAGGTATAGGTTAAAATTATTTCTAAAGTACATTCAATTATAGAAATAATAAACATCACTTTATTTTTATTTTTAGCTTGTAGAATAGTTGAAAGGGGCGTTTGTAAATAAAAGAGCAAAAAAGGAAAAGCCATGTATTTTAATTGTTGATAACCGCTCGTGGTATTGTAAAGAACCATAAGAGATTGTTTTGGAAAAAAATAGAAAATTAAAGTAAAAGGAAGACCAATAAGAAAACAAATAAGTAAAGCATAAAGAAGATGTAAAAAAGTATTACTTTTATGATAATAAAGATCATCAGTGGCAATAGGTAAATAAAGACGATAGATAATCGTACAAAAAAATGTGGGTGTGACAAGCAAGGAAACAACATAGCCAGAAAGGATAGCGTATTGATCCTGAATGTAATTTTGAGTTAAACCTAGTTGAGTTAAAACATGGATTAAAAGAATGGGTTCTAAAAAATTCATAAAACAATGGTAAAGTCGTGATCCTGTTAAAGGCAAAGAAATGTTTAAAAGATCTTTCATGATTAAATTTTGCTTGTTGATATTTTTTAAAGGAGCAAAAGAATACTTTTTACGACTTAGAAGAAGTAAATAGATAATGGACATTAATTCACCAAAACTCATTGATAAATAAGCGATTGTTACCAAAAAAGGTAAGGAGGAACTTAAAGGATTCTTTAAAAACAAGTACGTAAATAATAAACGTGAAGTTTCTTCAACGATTTGACTTTTAGCGATAACATAAACATGTCCTTTTGCTAAATAATAGTTTTTAATAATACCACTGATGGCAATTAATGGTATAAAAATTAAAAAGGATAAAATTGGATAAAGAGTATATTCATTTTTAAGTAAAGAATGAGCAATGAATGGACTTAAAATAAAGAGAGTACTACAAATAACAATGACTGAAAAAAATGATAAAAGTATGGCTGTAATAATAACTTTATAGTTTTTATAATTTGGATGTAATATAAGACGAAAAACAGCAGAAGGAATGCCGACTTGCCCAAGTGTTAAACACAAAGAAAGCGTTGGCATAATGACAAGATATAATGACATGGCTTCTAAAGGAAGAAGCCTGGAAAGTAACATTCTATTTAAAATACTAAATATTTTAGAGATAGTTGAACTAGCAGAAAGAATAATGAATGAATTGATAAGTTTTCTTTTCATAAAAGACTTCCTTTATGTCGAATTTTCATCTATAATAGATGAAGTGGGAGTTGATTTGTGATGAACGAAAAACTGGATTATAAATTCGGTAAGTATGATTTAAATTTTTTAATTAAATTAAAAGCACATGATTTTCGTAAGCAAAATATAGATAATATATCAGAAAAACAAATAAGAGATTATTTGTTTAATATTAAATGGAAATCTCAAAAGAGTCTACCAATGTGTGATGTTATTGATGATGTAATGAATTTACAATTTTCTGAGATTTTTGATTATTTAAGTGTACAAGCAGTTAAAGAAGCAAACACACTTGATTTAAAAGTATTTCAAGAATTCATTTCAAAATAGTTGGTAACAACTATTTTTTATTTAAGGAGATTTTATGAACTGGGATATAAAAGAAATACATAACTATAATGAATATATGCAAAAGTATTCAATACATTCTTTACTTGCAAAGATTTTTGCACAAAGAGAATATAATGAACAAGATGTTCAAGGACATACCTCAAAAAGATTAATATATCATGATTTTTCATTGTTTTTAGATGCAGACTTAGTTTTAGATCGAATTCAAGAAGCTTTGGAAAATGATGAAAAAATATGCATTTACGGAGATTATGATTGCGATGGAATTTTATCGACAACGATTCTTGTTCAAACCTTTTTAGAATTAGGCAAGAAAGTAGGTTATCATATTCCTAATCGTTTTGAAGATGGTTATGGGTTAAATAAAGAAAGAGTCCAACAAATGTATGAAAAAGGGTATACATTATTAATTACGGTGGATAATGGAATTAAAGCGTATGAAGCCATTGGCTTAGCTAATGAACTTGGCATTGATGTCATTGTTATTGACCATCATGATTATGACGAACTTCCTGATGCCTGTGCTATCATTCACACAAAAATGTCAGCTGATTATCCATTTAAAGAAATATGTGGAGGTTTCTTAGCATATAAATTGGCGAGCAGTTTACTTGGAAAACATGATAAATATTTATTTTCTTTGGCAGCTATTACGACAATTTCAGATATGATGCCTTTAGTTGATGAAAATAAATCTCTTGTTTCACGTGGTCTTCAATTTATGAATGAAGAAAAATATTTTCAATTAGAATTGTTGATGGGAGAAAATCAAAAATATAATACAACAACTTTAGGATTTAATATTGCTCCTAAAATCAATTCATTTGGAAGATTACCAGAACTTGTTAATCCAAATCATTTAGTTAAATATTTTTTAAAGGATGTTGATCAAAAATTTGCGATTCAAATTTCTCAATATGCTAAAAAAATCAATAGTAAAAGACAATCTCTTACAAATGAACAATATAAAAATATTTTAGAAAATAGTCAAAAAGATGAATTTTTATATAGCTATAATCAAGAAGTTCATGAAGGAATCGTTGGGTTGATTGCTGGTAAGTATACTCATGAATTTCAAAAACCAAGTTTTGTGATGAAATATGATGAAAAAAATGAAGTCTATCGAGGAAGTGCTAGAAGTGTTGAAAGTATTCCTTTAAATCAAATCTTTGATGATTTAAAAGAGCATTTTGTACAATACGGTGGTCATGCTTTAGCGGGTGGTTTTCAAGTAGCTAAAGATGAAGTTTTAACTTTAAAAGAAGCATTACATACGTATTTAATATCACATACTTTTTCTGATGAAAAACACTTAGAAGGAATTGAGATTGATTTAAATGAATTGACTTTACCAGCGGTAAGAGAATTAGAATTATTAGAACCCTATGGACAATGTAATGAGGAAATGAAATTTATTTTAAAAGACATTACCAATTTTACCAGTCGTGTTTTATCTGATGGTAAGCATTTACGTTTTGATATTCCTTTAAATAAAGGAAATTTACAAGCATTATATTTTAATTGTTCAAAAGAAATTGAACAATTACAACAAAAAAAGACAATTTCTTTAATTGGAACATTGAAAATCAATAAATATTTAAATACAGAATCAATAAATATGATTATTGAAGATATGAAATAGTTTCCTTGATAAAAAAAGTTTGATATAATAGAAATAGGAGGCGTACATAAATGGACTTTAAAAAATATATTGCTGACATCAAAGATTTCCCAGAAGAAGGAATTATCTTTAGAGATGTTACACCTTTATTAAAAGACAAAGAAGCTTATAAAGAAACAATTGATACTTTTGCAAAATGGGCTGAAGGATTGGAAGTCAACGTTGATGTTGTTGCTGGTCCAGAAGCCAGAGGTTTCTTATTTGGATGTCCTGTTGCTTATAAAATCAATGCAGGATTTGTCCCTGTAAGAAAGCCAGGAAAATTACCAAGAGAAACTGTTTCAGCAAGTTATGCTTTAGAATATGGAACAAATGAAGTACATATTCACGCGGATAGTATTAAACCAGGTGAAAATGTTATTATCGTGGATGATTTACTTGCTACAGGTGGGACAGTAGAAGCAACAATTCAACTTGTTGAAAAACTTGGTGGTAAAGTTGTAGGAATTGCTTTTTTAATTGAACTTGAAGCTTTAAAAGGAAGAGAAAGATTAAAAGACTACAACGTTTATTCAATGTTAACTTATTAAGTAAAAGAGAGGAAACTCTCTTTTATCATATGAGGGGGTTATAATATGAAAGAATTTAAAAAAGCCGGAGATAAAGTCACAATTGAAGATGTTTATGAATCATGTAGACACTATATTACCAATGAAGATGATATGAAACTTATAAAAAAAGCATATGATTATATCATGGTTAAACATGAAGGGCAAAAACGTAAAAGTGGGGAACCTTATACCATTCATTTGATTTGGGTTGCTTATATTTTATCTACTTTACAAACGGGTCCACTTACAATTACAGCGGGTCTTTTACATGATGTCATGGAAGATTGCGATGTGTCACGCGAAGAAATGGTCCAAGAATTTGGTGAAGAAGTGACAACTCTTGTTGAAGGAGTTACTAAGATTTCTAAGATGCCATTTAAAGATGAAGCGGATGTTTATGCGGAAAATCACCGTAAAATCTATATTGCCATGGCAAAAGATATTCGTGTTATTTTGATTAAATTTGCTGATCGTTTACACAATATGCGTACATTACAATTCATGCCCCCAGAAAAACAAAAACGTATCTCTCGTGAAACGTTAGAAGTCTATACACCAATTGCGCATCGTTTAGGGTTAAGTGATATTAAAACAGAATTGGAAGATCTTTCATTATCTTATTTGGATCCCATTGCTTATCATGATATTGCTCGACTTCTTCAAACAAAACAAGATGAACGTAAAGAATCTGTGGCGAAGATGATGGAAGAAGTTGAAAATCTATTAAAAGAAAATCATTATCAATATCGCATTTTAGGTCGAGCAAAATCTATTTATAGTATCTATAAAAAAATGTTTAAAAAACACAAACGTTTTGATGAACTTTATGATCTTTATGCACTTCGTATTATTTTACAAGATAAATTAGATTGTTATAGTGTTTTAGGATTGATTCATGATCATTATCGTCCAATTCCAGGACGTTTTAAAGATTATATTGCTATGCCAAAACCAAATATGTATCAATCACTCCATACTTCTGTTATTGGTGAAGATGGAAATACTTTTGAAATCCAAATTCGTACTGAAGAAATGGATGAGCTTGCTGAACTTGGGGTTGCTGCTCATTGGCGTTATAAAGAAGGAAAAGGTTACTCAGCAAAGGATGAACAAAAAGAAATTGGCGAAAAACTTCAATGGTTGAGAGAATTTATTTCTTTATCAGATGATATTAAAGACGGCGATGCCAAAGAATATTATGATTCAATATCTCGTGATATTTTTGAAGCAAATGTTTATGTTTTAACACCACAAGGAAAAATCGTTGAACTTCCTAATGGTTCAACACCGGTCGATTTTGCTTACCGCATTCATACAGAAGTAGGGCACCATACAGTTGGTGCGATTGTTAATAATGTTATGGTACCTATTGATACAAAATTAAATACAGGTGATGTTTGTGAAATCAAAACCAACAAACAATCTGCTGGACCAAGTGAAGATTGGTTAAAATTTGTAAGAACAGCAGGTGCTCGTAATAAAATTCGTACTTTCCTTGCTAAAAAAGAAGCTGAGACAAAGAAAGATACAATTGAAGATGGTAAAAAAATCTTAAAAGATGAAATCAAAAAACGAGGCCTTGATGAAAAGAAATTTTTGGATCCAGAAACTTATAAAACGTATTTAGGGGCTTTCGGGGCAAGAAATTTAGATGATATCCTTTATTTCATTGGAAAGAAAACTCTTTCAGTAGCGACACTTTTAGAAAAAGTAAATCCTAAAAAAGCAGGATTCTTTGATAATTTATCTAAAATCTTACAAAGAAATAATGAACAAAGAGAAAAATTGGAAAAAACAACATCAAATAACGGTGTTGTCGTTAAAGGTGTTTCAGGATTAAAAATTCAATTATCTAAATGCTGTAATCCAATTCCAGGAGATAAAATTACTGGTTATGTTTCACAAGGACAAGGAATCAAAGTCCATCGTGTAGATTGTCCAAATATTAAACAAAAGGAAATTCAAAATCGTTTAATTGATGTTTATTGGGATTTTGCATCACTTTCTAATTTGAAATTTGATGCTGACTTACAAATTGATGGTTTAGATCGTACAAATTTATTAAATGATATTATTACGGTTTTAGGGCAAATGAAAATCAATATTTTGAATATTCATGCCGATGCTTCTGATGATGGAAAAGCCTTGATTAAATTAAAAATAGGAGTAGATGATGCCGAACATTTAAATCGTGCAATTGCTAATCTAGAACGTATTCAAGGAATCTATGAAATTAAAAGAGTTATTCATTAGAATTATAGTTTCAAACTATAATTCTTTTTTTAGAGGGAGAATATGAAAGAAGAAAAAGAAGTAATTCATTTGGAAGATGGAACAACAAAAACAAAACAAACAAGAAAGTATACGTTGGAAGATGGATTTATTGAAGATGATTATTTTTTAATGGAACATAAAGGTGTTTATCATAAAGGGTACCAAATACGAAAAACAACGACGACAAATGATCCCCGCGTTGTTCGTGCTTTTATCAAATTATTTTGTTTATTTTTTTTAGGAATAGGGGTATTTTTATTACTTATTCATCAAATGGTGTTTGGAATTATTTTTGTTTTATTAAGTATATTTATTTATATGATTAAAGTAGAAAAAAAATTTATGAAATTTAGATACATATTATTGTATTGAT
>ENA-ORUQ01000936-ORUQ01000936.1-human-gut-metagenome-genome-assembly--contig:-NODE-936-length-30333-cov-6.722439_pt1 | contig 30333 bp, 26 predicted proteins | sample MGYA00242081_ERZ509211 | MGnify/ENA primary metagenome ERZ509211 (study PRJEB26280, sample SAMEA2338785) | human gut metagenome | biome: human gut; feature: human-associated habitat; material: faeces...
TTAATTTTATTCTTTGGTTATTATCTAAAAATTCTCCTGCCCAATCAATTACTTTTTCAACGAACAATTCTCTCATGACAATTACCTCCTTACATTTTTCCATAATTTACAATATATAGAACTCTACCTATATTATACAATATTTAATTAACATAATAAAAGATGAGCATATTTTATATACCCACCTCAAAATTTATAATTTTTTTATTTAAATTTTAAAATTCAACCTCAGCGACAAATTACTATTTTTCTAACTAATTACTAAATTGTAATTTGACTCTTGCTTATTCCAAGTCATTGTGTATTCTATTTCAGCTGTATCTTTATCTATATTTTCGCTTGTAATTATAAAATCATTCTTTTTATAAAAATTGATAGCATTTATATTTTTCTTATATACACTTAATGTCAAATTATCTCTGTTTTCTTTTACTTTATTCAATAGAGATGTTCCTATTCCTTTACATTGATTATTTGTATCAATAAAAATTCCTTCAATATAATTCTCATTTATTCCTATAAATCCTACAATATTTTCTTTTAAAACATAAACATATATTTCTGCATTTGGTAGAATTTCTTTTACATAATTATAATTATTTTTCCAATATTCTTTTGATATAAATTTATGAGCTTTTATATTTTCATTTTTCCATATTTGCATTACAGGATTTATATCATTTTTTTCAAATTTTCTTATCATTTATTTCTCCTATAACTTGTAAGTTGTCGCTAAAGTTCAAATCAATACAAGTTTTATCTAATTTAAATTTTCTTACAAAAAGAGCTTAATTCAATACTAAATTAAACTCTTAAATCATTTCTTATTCTTCTATTTTTTCAAAAAATTCTTTTCCAAGACCGCATAAAGGACATACCCAATCAGCTGGTAAATCTTCAAATTTTACTGTTTCTACATTATCATCATAAATATATCCACAAGCTGTACATTTATATTTCATATCACAAACCTCCTTTTTATTTTTTTATTAAATCATCTGCCATTTCAAATAATTGTAAACAATTTTCTTTTGAAAGTCTAGATTTAATTGTAACTACTGGTTCTATTATATCTATATTTTTCATTGTACTCAATATCTCTTTCATACATTTAGCAGAATTTGGAGCCCAAGTTCCATTTTCAATCAGTCCAACAATCTTATTTTGATAATTTTTTTCTTTTAAATTCAATAATAGGTTCCTCATTGGAGTAAATATTTCCATATTGTAGGTTGAAGAAGCGAATACAACTTTACCATATCTAAATGCATCTTCTACTGCTTCTGACCAATCTTCTTTTGATAAATCAACTAAAACAACATTTCTTTCGCCTTTTTCTTCTAAAATCTCCTTTAATTTTTCACAAGCACTATATGTATTTCCATGAATTGATGCACAAGCTATATACACTCCTTCGTTTTCTGTTTTATAACTACTCCAAATATTATATTTTTCAATATAATGTTCCAAATTTTCTTTTAATATTGGCCCGTGTAAAGGACAAATCTTTTCTATATCTAAATTCATAACTTTTTTTAATAGTGTTTGTACTTGAATACCATATTTTCCAACTATATTAAAATAATATCTTCTGGCTTCACAATCCCAATCTTCTATGGTGTCTAATGTTCCAAATTTACCAAATGCATCTGCTGAAAATAATGTTTTTTCTTTTTCTTCATATGTCATCATTACCTCTGGCCAATGTACCATTGGTGCCATAATAAATTTCAATTTATGATTTCCTAAGTCTAAAATATCCCCTTCTTTTACTTCAATTTTTCTTGAATCTAAATCTTGTATTTCGAAAAATTGTGGTAAAAAGGTAAAAGTTTTTGAATTTCCAACTAACTTTATATTTGGATATTTTTTTATTAAAGTATCTATATTGTAAGCGTGGTCTGGCTCCAGATGTGAAATAACTAAATAATCTGGATTTCTACCATTTAATACTTTCTCTAAATTTTTAAGCCATTGACTAGTTTTTCTTTTATCAATTGTATCCATTATTGCAATTTTTTTATCAATTATTATATATGAATTATATGATATTCCATTTGGAACGTCATATTGATTTTCAAATAATTCTATATCTTTATCATCAGTTCCAATATATATGATATCATTAGAAATACTATTATCTCTCATTTTTAATCACATTCCTTCCTAGTTACAAACCTGATTGAAAAAATTAATTATCCTTCAACCTTAATTATATATATTTATTCAACATCTTTTGCCCAAAGTCCATGTTTATTACAAAAAGAATAAATCTTGCTTCCTTTAACATATGGAAATATTGCACTTGCTTTTTCATTTGGCAATAAAAATTTCTTTATGATTTTGTTATTTGATGACATTGCAATCCATTCTATAAAATGATCTTCTTCCATAACGTGGTTAACCTTGACAATTATTCGATTATCTATAACTTCATAATTTGGTACATGCTTTTCAAAAGCTGCATCTACACTATTGGGAACTAATTCTATCATTTCCTCTCCGCAACATTTAATACTACAATTATCACAGTTACAATCTTTTATAACTTCAATTAAAGTATTACATTTAGAACATTTTTTTATTACTAATTCTTTTTCCATAAATTTCCTCCATATCAATTTATTTTTATTATAATATAGCATAAGAATAGATAATTAGCAACTAATTTTTGCTATATTTTCTTTCAGATAAGAATAACTTCTAAAATTCAATCTTCACTTTCAAATTACTAGTTATCTTTAACTTTTTTCTTTAAATCTTTTGAATAATATATTAAATCAGTACAAATTAAATCTCCGTCTTTTATTTCTTCTTTATAATTATCTATAAAGAAATTTTTAATTGTTTTCTCATATTTATCAAAACCCTGTTTAACATAGAAAGGAATGTTATTCTCTGTTGTTCCTACCAACATTCTATCGTATTTTTGCTTATAATTACCACACAAAGACTTCAATAATTTTTTTGCATAACCTTTTCCTCTATATTCTTCTTTGGTAACTAAATTTTTTAATTCTAATGTATTTTTATCAATGTGCAAAATTACTGCTATGGAAATTAGCTCATCTTCCTTTTTTAAAGCATATACATCAGAACCGTTCAAATACTTATGTATCATGTCTTTTGAAGGATCTGCCTCTAAAAGTAAATCAATATAATCTTCTTTATTTTCTATTTTTTTAACTTGCATTCTAGGTTCTCTTGGCAGCTCGTAACCTTTTGGAAAACTAGGTTTCGTGGCATTGCGGTTATAATATCTCATCTCTTCACTAAAAATACAACCACAATATTTTTGCATATATAAGCCTAATTCTCTAGCCCTATTTTGACCTTCTCTAAAACCAACCCTAAAATCTCTATACAAAAAATTAACATCATATTTTTTAGCCATACATTCAGCAACTTCAACCAAAGCTTCATGATTTTGATATGGACTAACTAGCAAAGTAGTTGTAAATGTATCATATCCATGTTCTTTTGCATATTTAGCTGTTTGTTCCAAACGTACAGGATAGCAATAATTTTTGCACCTACCGCTTAAGTCTTTAACGGCATTTTTGCAAAATTCATCCAATCCATAATCCTCTTCAAAGATAGAATTAACATTTATGCTTTTAGTATATTCTTTTAAGCAATCTCTCCTAGCTTTATATTCCATATATGGATGTATATTTGGATTAAACCAATACACTGTCGGCTCTATATCTTCATTCCTTAACTCATCTATACAATACACACTACAAGGTGCACAACATGTATGCATTAATAATTTCATTTTATTTACCTTCCTCTCTCTAATACATATAACATTTTACATACAAAGTATTACCTATACAAATTTCCTCTTGGTCACTATTTATTATTTTTTCAAAAACTTCATTTGGAACATCTTCATTTCTTTGTACCAATCCTTTTTTAGTATAAAAATTTATACATCCAACAGCTGACCAATCTGAACGTATTCCACTATATGTCAAAACATTTTTATCATATACCTGTGAATAATATGTTTTATTTACTTGGTCTCTAATAGTAATAACTTGTATATTTTCTACTTTACTTTGAGTTTCTTCTTCATATCTATTTATATAATTCAAAATTTCTCTACATTCCGCTTCTTCTAATTTATTTACTTGTTTATGCTCATACATACAAAAAACATTACAAACTATAACTGTTAAAAAATAAATAACAAAGATAGTCTGAGTAGCATATTGCAACATCTTCTTTTCTTTATTTTTACCAAAAAATAAATTAGTTTGAGCTGCAATATATAAAAACAATATACCTAGTATACTGCCTATAGCAAATCTTAGTCTACCTGCCCAAAAGCCATTTAATGTAAGAAAATATGTTACTGATCCACTAAAAACTCCTAAAACGAATAAAATTACCATTTTCACAAAAATTATATATTGATTATTTTTTTCTTTTTGCTTTGTTAAATTTATCAGCAAAATTATTGCAATTGCTATTGAAAATATTATAAACAAATAATCAGGATACAAATTACATGTTCTCTTTAATATATCACTTGTATATGCAACTATAAATTTAAAATTTGGAATAATATTTGCTAAACTACCTAATCTACGCTGATTAGTACCTAATATTTTTTCCGCAATATTAATTACTTCTAAGTCTACAACAACTGCTATTCCTGCAACAATTCCACTTTTTATAATATCTATTATATTTTTCTTATAATTTTTTGGATTTTTAACAAAAGTCATTAATGCTATTAAAATAAATACAAATCCTATTGTTCCTTGATAACTTATAACCCCTAAAATTGCAAAAATTAGCGCTTTTAAATTATTCCATTTTTTTCCTTCTACTAATTTTATAGCCGTCATTGTATAAAATACTACACTTAAAGCCATCACAGAACTCTCTAAAAAATACATATTTTCAACATAAGTAAAATTCCAAATTATTGTATAACATATTAATGTTAAAAATATTTTTCCTTTGAAATCTGATATTTTCACATATCTTTCTATCCACTTTACTATTTGAATTACAGCCAAATTTGATAAAACTATTGCAATTAAAATCGATATTGTATTTGCCCATTCAATAGATATATTAAAAATCTTTATTATAAATAAAAACAAAGCTGAAAAAATTCTTCCATCTGTTAAATACCAACTTTTTATATATGTATCATAACCTACCTCTGATATAGTATATGTATCTGTAGCATAATGGCCCAAAATAAATTGCATATATATTATTGAACTAAATATGCACAAAACTATAAAAGTTATTCTATTAGGATGATTTTTACACCATTCCTTTATTTTCATTGCATTCATCCTTCCATATTAGTTAGTGTTTTTGGGGTCAGACTCAAAAAGCTTTATTGCTCATATGCCTCAAAAATATCTACATCTTCTAATTTCTTCATATTATTTCTTACATATTCCACAACTTTTGTTGGTGTTTGCCAATTTAGTAAATATTTTTCTTGTTTTATTAGATAAACTTTATTTTCTGAATCTTTTTGTATTTGCTTTATTATTCCTTCTTCTCCATCTTTCCCGATATTGCCTTTTAAAAACATATCATAGTTTTTTGTATATTTATCTAATGGAATATTATAAACAGCTGCTTCTGCATCAAGAATATAGACTTCCTTATTTTCCTTTTCCATTTTATTTGTAAACTCTTCTATTACTTTTGTTCTTTCTTTTAGTACATCTGGAACTTCAATTCCTTTATAATGCTTAATTTCATGATTTTTATTTTGATTGATATATGATTTTATATTTTTATAATTTTTTACTACCAAAAAATCTAATAACCCTATGCAAATCAACAATATTATAGTTTTATAAATAAAATTTCTTTTTCGCTTTATTTTGTCTTTATCTAGATTCTTTTTTCTTTTATTTTCTTCAGCTATTAAAATCTTTTTTACTATCTCTTTTACAATAACAAATATAATAGCTGAAAATTCAATCCAAGTCATTATACTCCCTATTAAAAAATGAATTTCATCTGCTATTGGATAAATTACAATTAGCATCGGTAAACTATATATACTACAAATTATAAGTTTTTCTAAATATCCTTGGTTTTCTTTTTTCTTAAATGATTTTAATATCAACATTATTACTAATACTATTTCAATAGCAATTACATATGGCAATATCCTTGCTAAGATTCCTATGATTCCATTTTGCATATATAATTTTTTGTATGGTATTGAATTATTAAAAGTAGAAATTCCTTTGATTGCATAGCTTATAAAATCATCCCATGCTACAGTTGTAAGCAAATATCCAATTAATATAAAGCCTGGTATTGCTATTCCAGCAATCCTTAAGCCCATTTTTTGTATTTTTTGTTTTTGGCTATTTTTTGATAAATCAGATTGTAATAGTGGACATATTACCGTTACTATTGCAATAAAAAATCCTAAACTTTGCTTTGTACATATTGCTAATCCAGCAATAATTCCTTGTGTTAATTCAAACAATATTGTTTTCTTAGTTAGCACTTTTTGTTGCTCTGAATTTTCTTTTTCATCATTGTTTTTATTACTATTTCTTAATTCTAAATATGTTAATATCAATGTTAAAAATAAAACCATATAATTGTAATCTATACAATAATTTTTTTGAAGTAATATTGCCATCAACATTGCTATTATCATACTTACAGTATTTTCTTTTGTTATTTCTTTAAATATTTTATATATCATATATATTATTGCTGTTATTAAAACCGCCGCTAAAATCCTCATGACTATTAATTCATCTGCTATGAATTTTAAAAATATGCTATTTATTATTGGCAAAAATGGTGTTGTTATCGTACTTATTTCTTTGTATGGTATTAATCCTTTTGCTATGTTTCTGGCAACATTATAATTCCAAATCTCATCTAAATCTCCTAATGGTTTTATTATAATTGTACTTAGTACAAATGCAAATACTATTAATATGAATATATTTTCTTTTCTAAAAATCTTTTTCATAAATTTATTCCTTTTCATTGATGTTTTTAGGGTCGGAGCAAAAAAACATTACCTAAAGGAAATGTTTTTATTCTTCCGCCCCCAAAAACATCAGTCCACAAAAAACATTATCCTCTAAAATCATACCCCATATGTTTATATGCTGGAGGTAAAACTATTCTACCTCTTGGAGTTCTTGATACATATCCAATTTGAATCAAATAAGGTTCATAAACATCCTCCAATGTATCAACCTCCTCACCAATAGTTGCTGCTAAAGCCTCTATTCCGACTGGTCTGCCTCCATATTGGACAATCATTGTATCAAGCAATTTTCTATCAATTTCATCTAAACCTAATTCATCTATTTCTAACTTGTTAAGAGCAAGTTTTGTAATCTTTAGGTCTATATCTCCATCTCCCAAAACCGCAGCATAATCTCTAACCCTTTTTAGTAATCTATTTGCAATTCTTGGTGTTCCTCTTGACCTCTTTGCTATTTCAATTGCCGCTTTTTCATCTATTTGAACTTCCAAAATTCCTGCTGAACGTTTTACTATTTTAGCTAAATCTGCTTCAGAATATAACTCTAATCTATGTACAATTCCAAATCTATCTCTTAGTGGAGTAGTTAATGAACCAGCCTTAGTTGTAGCTCCTATTAAAGTAAATTTAGGCAAATCTAATCTTATAGACCTTGCACTTGGCCCTTTTCCTATTATAATGTCTAATGTATAATCTTCTAATGCTGGATATAATATTTCTTCTACACTTTTGCTTAACCTATGGATTTCATCTATAAATAAAACATCAAATTCTGATAAATTTGTTAATAGTGCTGCTAAGTCTCCTGGCTTTTCTATCGCTGGTCCAGATGTTATTTTTATATTTGAATTCATTTCATTTGATATTATATTAGACAACGTTGTTTTTCCTAATCCAGGAGGTCCATATAACAAAACATGATCTAATGGCTCCCCTCTTTTTTTGGCCGCTTCTATATATATTTTCATATTTTCTTTTATTTTGTCTTGTCCTATATATTCATCTAAAGTTTTTGGCCTTAGTGAATTTTCTAATCTTTCTTCCCCTGAGTTTTCTAACTCTGGATTTATCAATCTTTCTTCTTCCATTTTTCAATAACATTCCTTTACTGTATCCTAAAAATTATTATTAATTAATAAACACATATAAAATTTTTTCCAACTACATTGGTGTTTTTTGAGTCCGGCCCCAAAAACATCAGTGTTTTTTTGCTCCGGCCCCAAAAACATCAATGAAATTTTCTATAATTGATAACATTTTACTATTATCTGATTGATACTTTACAGGTTTAAATTCTGGTATCTTTTTTATAGCTTTTTCTAGCTCAGTTACATCATTTATTCCTAAAATATAGCCTTTTGCATTAAATAAATCCACAATTTCTTCTTGATGATTATTTACATGTTCTCCATATTCATGTTTTCTTGGTACTGCTATTACTTTTTTGCCACATTTTATTGATGAGATTATTGAACCTGCTCCTCCGTGTGTTATTATATATGTTGCTTCTTGCTGAAATTTTTTTATTTCTTCTTTTGGTATTAAATCAAATATTTCCATGTTTTTACTTTTATATTTTGTATGTCCTGCTTGTACTATTACCTCTTCTTGTATAATTTCTTTTTCAATTAATTTATCTAGCTCTTCTAATAGCCTATGGAAACTATTATTTTGAGTTCCTAACATTACTAATATCATTAATATATTGTACCTCCATATATTGCTTTTGGATATAATTTAAGCATTTCTTCCCATTGCACTATAAACAAATCTGCTATTGGATATATCAATTTTCCTGTTGCTGTTTTTTTGTTTGTATTTGCTATTGTTTCTATATATATAATTTTACTTCCAAAAATCTTTCCTATTATGCACATTGGGCCTGCTGTATGTGTTCCTGTTGTTATTATTACCTTTGGTCTTATTTTAAAATATAAATATACTGTTCTTAAACACAAATAGAAATATTTGAATATATATGTAAATAGCTTAGCTCTTGTTCCATATGGTAAAAAATACATTTTGTCTCCATATATCTCTTTTAGACTTTCATTTGATTTATCTTTTTCTGTTATTATATATGAATTATATTTTTTAAACAATGGTTTTAATTGTAATAATTCATCAAAATGCCCTCCTGTACTTGATATAAAAAGTACCTTCTTTTTATTTTCTTTTTTATTTGCACTTTTTTTATTTTTCATTTATTCATACCCTACTTTTTTATTAAATTTTGCTCAATGTCTTAAAAAACGCGAACTTTAAATTTTTCTAATAAGGCTAATATTACTAATGTCCGCTTTTGTTCTATCATGCCTATTCTACACTTTTTAGACTTTCAATCATATCAATTTTCTTTAATGCAAAATATGTCACAATACTTACTATTACTGTAAATAATACTGTTAAACTAGCTGAATAAATATAAGTCCATACACTTACACGTGTATCAAACATTAAGATATCTAATTCACAAGTTTTTAAAATAAACATTTCTAAAAAATATCCTGCTACTAAACCTAAAGCTATACCTATTATTGTTAAAATTGTAGTCTCTCTTCCAACATAATCATAAACTTCTTTATCATAAAAACCTAAAACTTTAATTGTTGCTAATTCTCTTATTCTTTCACTTATATTTACATTTGCTAAATTATATAATACTACAAATGCAAGTAAACCTGCTGATATTATTAATATCCAAACAACAAAAGTCATGTTATCCATAACATCATCAAATATTGATTTTGTTTGAGACATAAATGTAACTTTGGAAATATTGGCATTTTCCAATATCTCTTTTCCCAGTTTGTTTTCTGCTTCTTCTGTTTCTTTTATTTGATTTTGTTCTTTTAATAATATCGTGTTATATTTTACTTCTTCTCCAAAAATCTTTTCATAATATCCTGGACTAATATACATATAATGCATTAGATAATTTTTTGTAATTCCTTTTACTTCAACTTCTGCTTGTTTATCATCTGAATTTTTTATTTTAATTGTATCTCCTTGTTTTATTCCAAGCAATTTGGATAGCTTTTCTGTTATTACTACTCCATTTGTTAAATCATATTTTTCCTTTGATTTCCTATTTTCTAATACAATATAATCTGAAAGTTTTTCTGTTTTTTCTGGTATTATTAGCTGTATATCCTGGTTATTGTCTTTACCTAATATCTCCACAGCTTGCATATTAAACGCCATTGCTTCTGATACATCATTTGCATCATCTATTGTACTTATATCTGATATCTCTTTTACTTGTTCTGCTATATCTTCTTTTGACAATTCCGATTTTAAAGTTATTGATGTATCATATAAAAACACTTCTCCATATTGTGAAGGTATCATATTACTTACTGATTCTCTTAACCCAAATCCTGCAACCATTAATGCTGTACATCCTAATATTCCTATTATTGTCATAGATACTCTTTTTTTGTATCTAAATACATTTCTTATAGTAACTTTTTGGGTGAATTTTAACTTTGACCATAACCATGTTATTTTTTCTAGTAATACTCTTTTTCCTGCCTTTGGTGATTTTGGTCGCATTAATGCCGCTGGTTGTAAGTTTAGTTCTTTATAACATGCTATTATTGTTGCTCCTACTGTGCATATTAATGCCCAACCTAATCCAGTAATTGCCATCTCTGTATTAAAACTTAGTACAACATCTTTAATTGAATACATCATTGTATACATATTATATATGATTTCTGGTATTATTCTAAATCCTATTAACATTCCTATTATTCCACCTATTAATGTGGCTAAAATTGCATATATTATATATTTTGAAGCTATTTTTCCTTTAGTGTAGCCTAATGCTTTTAATGTCCCTATTTGTACTCTTTGCTCTTCTACCATTCTAGTCATTGAAGTTAAACTTATTAATGCTGCTATTACAAAAAATACTACTGGAAATACTTTTCCTATATTTGCTATTCTTTCTGAATCTTGTGAATAACTTGCATATCCTGTATTTTGGCTTCTATCTAATATATACCATTCAGGTTTTATTAGTGTGGTGTTTTTTGAGTCCGGCCCCAAAAACATCGATGTAGTGTTTTTTTGCTCCGTCCCCAAAAACATTGATATGCTATCTTTTACTTCTTTGACTTTATCTGTATATTCATCTGAAAATGTATCTAGCTCTTCTGCGCCTTTTACTTTAACATACATTTCTGTATAGATGTTTGATATTATTTCTGATTTTGGTACATAAATATAATAATTTATTTTTCCTGATGCTAATTTTGTAGATTCTCTTTCTCTTGATATATATAGTGGTGAACGTATTGTCCCTACAATTTTTATTTCTTTGTTTTTTAAATTTGGCCCCACTAATGTATCATCTGATTCTAATGTTATTGTATCTCCTATTTGCTTATTTGTTCCTTTCAAAAAGCTTTCTTCTACTACACATTCATTTTCATTTTTAGGCATTTCTCCTTGTTGCAGTTTTACACAATTTATGTTGTCTGAAAGTGTGTGAACTTTTAGTACAAATTCCTCATCATCTACTTTTGTTAATACATCTTTACTATATGTTCCCTCTGCAATTTCTACATCTTCCAGGTCTTGTATTCCTTTTACATTATCATCTGTTAGACCTGTTGTGGAAATTACTTCTATGTCCATCATTTTGGTTTCATCAAAATATGTGTCTGCTGTTTTTTTCATATCTGGACTTGTCGCTCTTATTCCTGCAAAAAAGCCTACTCCTAATAATACTATTAGCAATATAGATAAAAATCTTTTTCTTGTATTTACAATTTCTTTTATTGCATCTTTATGAAGTGCTTTAACCATACTTTTGCTACCTTCCTTTCTCTTTAAAATTGAATTGATATTTTTTTAAATTTTTCATTATACTATAATTTTTCCATAATATAATAGCAATTCTTTACCATTCAATTTCTGAAATAGGTAATGGTTTTTCATTTATTTTTATGTCTTGTGCTTTTCCGTTTTTAAATCTTATTACTTTATCTGCCATTGGTGTTAATGCTGCATTATGGGTTATTATTATTACTGTCATTTTTTCTTTTTTGGCAGTGTCTTGCAATAATTGTAAAATTTGCTTTCCTGTATTATAATCTAATGCCCCTGTTGGTTCATCACATAATAATATTTTTGGATTTTTAGCAATTGCCCTTGCTATTGCTACTCTTTGTTGTTCTCCTCCAGATAATTGTGATGGGAAGTTTTTCATTCTTTCCTCTAACCCTACTTTTTTTAATATTGCTTTTGGTTCAAGTGAATCTTTACATATTTGTGTTGCCAATTCTACATTTTCTAATGTTGTTAAATTTTGTACTAAATTATAAAATTGGAATACAAATCCTATATCTTCTCTTCTATATTTTGTTAATTCTTTCTTTTTTAATTTGCTTATATCTTTTCCATCTATTATTACTGTTCCCGAGGTTACTGTGTCCATTCCTCCTAAAATATTAAGAGCTGTTGTTTTTCCAGCTCCACTTGGTCCTACTATTACAACTAGCTCTCCTTTTTCTATTGAAAAATTTGTTTTATCTAATGCCGTTATTGTTACCTCTCCCATTTGATATTGTTTTACAACATCTTTAAATTCAATATATGACATTTTTTCTCCTTTCCAAAGCTACATTACTCCAAAACTATAGCTTTCCAATATAATACAAATTTTTCATAATTTGCTCTATTTTGTTCTTTTTATGCTTTTCCTTTTGAGAAAAATTTTTCGAATATACTTTCTTTTTCTTGTTTTTTATTTTTGCTTTTTGATGATTTCTTTGTCTTTCCTTTTATATATTCTCTTATTTCTTCTCTTTCTTTTTCTTCATCACTTTCAGCATTTTCCTCATCTAGCTCTTCATTATTTTCATCATTTTCATTTTCTTCATCATCTTCTGGTTCTTCGTCTTCATAATCATCATCATAATCATCATATTCATCTGTATCGTCATACTCGTCATCATAATCGTCATAATCATCTTCATATTCATCATCATACTCATCTGATTCATACTCAGCATCACTATCATCATAGTCATTATCAGAATATTCGTCATCATCTTCTAAATCTAATTCATTTTCATCTTTGTTTATATCTTTATTGCTTATAAACCATTCCTCTTCATCTGAATTATCTTGTTCATTTTCTACTAATTCTGGTTCTTCTTCAATTTCTTCTATTTCTTCGACTTTTTCTTCTGGCATAAATTCTGATAAATCTCTTCCATAATTTTCTTCTACTTCATTATTAAATGTTTCATAAATACTTTTTATTCCTTCTATTCTCCAATAATTTGTATTTATTATTGTTCCTAATCCTGCTTTTGATTTTATTGTATTTACTTCTTGATTAAATGTTTTTTCTGTTTCTTCTATTCCTAATAAATATGTGCCATTATATAATTCTTTATACGCTTTTTTTGTTGATTTTCCTGATATTTCACGAGCCAATAAATTATACAAATTATGTATTTGAACCATATCTCCATCAAAATCTTTACATGCTTGTTCCATCATTACTTTATGTGCTTTTTCTCCACTTATTGCAGTTATTCTTTCATTATCTAGAAAACTTACTAAATATTCTTTTTCTATTTCTAAAAATTTAATTTTAGCAGTTACATCTTTTAATGTTTTTTGATATCTTGCTAAATTCAAGTTATCATTATCAATTTCAGCCATTAATCTTTTTAATCTTTCATAAGAAAGTACATAACATTCAGCCTCTTTTTTAGCCATTTTAATTCTTACTTCAACTGCTTTTTTTATTACATCTTTATCAAATTTTACTTTTTCGTTTTTTCCATTTTCTAGCATTATTTTATTTAATGACTCACATAGTAATTCATCATCAGTTGTTATAAATTCTTTTAATTTTTTAACATTTGATATATCTATTGAACCTAATGTTTCTACAGCATCATTTAAGATTTTTATATGATTTGTTTCTGATGTCCTTTTCATTTTGTTGCATTTATTTCTTTCATTTTGTTTCTCTGTAAATTCATTTAACAAATCTATATACGTTTCTCTTAATTCTTTTTGTTTTTGAGTTCTTTCTTCTATAATATTTTCTATTTTAACTAATTTTTTCTCTATTGTAGCTGGTTCTTGATCAAAATCATTGAAAAGTTTAGTTCTTATATCTTCATGTTTAGTTACTTCTTTACTTAATCCTTCTTGCTCTTTTTGGATTTTTTGCATTTTGTTTACAATATCATCAAATTCATCTATTATTTTTTCCTCTTCTTCTGTTATTACTTGATATTTTTCCATCTCTTCCAAAACATTTTTAAATGTCTCATAACTAACTCTTATATCTGATTCTTTGTCTGGTCCGAAAACTTTATTCAAGTATTTTTCTAATACGATTGCACTTCTTTCATACATAATTTAATTACATCCTTCCAAATTTTATTTCATCTTTTCTTTGATTTTTACTAACGTATTTAACGCATCTATTGGAGTTAATTCATTTAAATTAACTTTATCTAATTCATGTGCAATTTCTGCTAATTTATAATTATACATATCAAATTGTCCCTCAACTTTTTTCTTGTCCTCTTTTTCTGCTTTTTTACCAGTTAAAATATTTTTCTTTTCTATATTTCTTAAAAACTCATTAGCTTTTTGTGTTACTACTTTTGGTACCCCTGCTAGTCTTGCAACATGTATACCATAACTTTCATCTGTTCCACCTCTAACAATTTTTCTTAAGAATATGATGTCTTCTCCTTTTTCTTTAACTGCTATTGAGTAATTTTTAATTCCTTCTGATTGATTTTCTAGTTCTGTTAATTCATGATAATGTGTTGCAAATAAAGTCTTTGCTCCACATTTTTCTTTGTCTGCTATATATTCTGCAACAGCCCAGGCAATTGATAATCCATCATATGTTGATGTTCCTCTACCTATTTCATCTAGTATTACTAAGCTATTTGATGTTGCTTCTTTTAAAATTGTTGCTACTTCCATCATTTCTACCATAAATGTACTTTGTCCCATGCTTAAATCGTCTGAAGCTCCTACTCTTGTAAAGATTTTGTCTACTACACCTATGTGTGCTTCAGATGCTGGTACAAAACTTCCTACTTGTGCCATAAGTGTTATTAATGCTACTTGTCTCATATATGTAGATTTTCCTGCCATATTAGGTCCTGTTATTATTGATAGTCTGTTTTCTTCCTTATCTAAATATGTATCATTATCTACAAATGAACCTGCTCCAAGCATTTTTTCTATAACAGGATGTCTTCCTGATTTAATATCTATTATTCCAGAGTTATCTACTTGTGGCATGCAATAATTCAAGTCTTCTGCAACTTGTGCAAATGATGTTAATACATCTAGCTCAGATACTGCCATTGCTGTTGCTTGTAATCTTTTTATATTTTTTGCAATTTGTTCTCTTATTTCTATAAATGCATTATATTCTAAGTTTACAACTTTTTCTTCTGCACCTAAAATTTGATTTTCTAAATTTTTTAAATCTTCTGTTATATATCTTTCTGCATTTGTTAATGTTTGTTTTCTTACATATCTTTCTGGTACTTGTGATAAATATGATTTTGTTACTTCTATGAAATATCCAAATACTTTATTAAATCCTACTTTTAAGTTTTTTATTCCTGTTTTTTCTCGTTCTTCTGCTTCTAAGTTTACTATCCAACTTTTTCCCTCTGTAGTAGCTGTTTTTAATTTGTCTATTTCTTCATCATATCCTATTTTTATTATTCCACCATCTTTTATTGTCATAGGAGGATCATCTACAATTGCTTTTTCTATTAAATCATGTATATCTTTTAGTTCATCTATGTTTTTATAAATTTCTTCTAACAATATACTTTCTTTAATATTTGACAATATTTGTTTTAATTCTGGCAATTTTTCTAAAGAATTTTTTAATGTAATCATATCACGTGCATTTGCATTACCATAAGCCATTTTTCCTGCTAAACGCTCTATATCATATACCTTTTTAAGACTTTCTGTTATATCTCCACGTAAAATCATATCATCTTTTAAAGTTTTTACAGCATTTAATCTATTATTTATTTCCAATGTATCTATTAATGGATCATTTAGCCATCTTCTTAACATTCTTCCACCCATTGATGTTGAAGTTTTATCTAATACCCACAATAGTGTTCCTTTTTTTGATTTGTCTCTCATTTTTTCAGTAATCTCTAAATTTCTACGTGCATTTATATCTAAAGACATATATTTTGATATTTGATATATTGTTATCTTATTTAAATGGTCTAATGTTGTCATTTGAGTTTGTTCAATATATGCAAGTAACGCATTTATTGGCGGAATTGCTAATGTTTTTTCCTTCAAATTTTCTATTGTTTTGTTGTTTGTATCTACTATATTAAACCTTAGATTTAATGTATCTATTTTACTATCAAAAAATTTATCTTGGAATCGTGTTATATAACAATCAAAGCGTTCTTTAATTTTTGACATTTCTTCTTGACAATCCGCCATCATACTATTTATTACTAATTCAGATGGATTATATCTTGCTAATTCATCTAACAATAGTGGAAAGTTTTGTTGATCTTTTATTTCTGCTGAATAAAATTCTCCTGTTGATATATCACACACACTTATTCCAAAATAGATTCCTGTTTTATATACAGCCATTATGTAGTTATTTTTTCTCTCCTCTAGCATATTACTATCTATTATTGTTCCTGGTGTTACTACTTTTATTACTCCTCTTTTTACTATTCCTTTTGCTGTTTTTGGATCCTCTAATTGTTCACATATTGCTACTTTATATCCTTTTGCTATTAATCTTGAAATATACATTTCTGCTGCATGATGTGGCACTCCTGCCATTGGTGCTCTTTCTTCTTGTCCACAATCTTTTCCTGTCAATGTTATTTCTAGTTCTCTTGCTGCTATAATGGCATCATCAAAAAACATTTCATAAAAGTCACCTAAACGGTAAAATAATATACAGTCTTTGTATTGTTCTTTTGTTTCAAGATATCTTTGCATCATAGGTGAAAATTCTGCCATTTTTATCCTCCTTTAATTGTTGTGTTAAATGAAATTTAACGCAGTCAAAATTGTAATTATTTTCTAACTTCGCCTTTAAGGTACCACATATGTTCTGATATTATTTCAATAGGTAATAATTTCCCAATATCACCATCTTCGCCCTCAAAAATAACAACCTTATTACTATCAGTTCTACCAGTAAGCATATTATCATTATTTTTGCTTTTGCCTTCAACCAGTACATATTGTGTTGTACCTATATATGTTTTATTTTTTTCAGCAATTTGCATTTCAACAAGAGCCTTTAATCTATTAAATCTCTCATGTTTCACATCTTCTGGAATTTGATTTTCCATTTTATCTCCAGGTGTTCCAACTCTTCTTGAATAAATAAACATATAAACTTGTTCATAATTTACTTTTCTTATAACATCTAAAGTATCTTCAAAATCTTCTTCTGTTTCTCCTGGAAAACCTACTATTATATCTGTTGATAATGTTAAATTTGGAATTCTAGCTTTCATTTTTTCTACTAACTCTAAATACTGTTCTTTTGTATATCTTCTATTCATTATTTTTAAAACATTTGTACTTCCAGACTGTAATGGTAAATGAACTAATTTACATACTTTTTCACAATTTGCAATTGCATCTATTACATCATCTGTAAAATCCTTTGGATGTGGTGATATAAAGCGTATTCTTTCTATTCCTTGGATTTTATTTATTTCTTGTAATAATGTTGCAAAAGAATTTATTCCATTATATTCTAGCCCTTTTTCTTTCCATTTTTCAGCTCTTAAATATGAGTTTACATTTTGTCCTAATAATGTTATTTCTTTATAACCTTCACTTGCTAATTGTTCTACTTCCTCCAAAATATCTTTAGGATGTCTGCTTCTTTCTCTTCCTCTTACATATGGAACTATACAGTAGCTGCAAAAATTATTACATCCATTCATTATTGTAACTGAGGCTTTCAAATTGCTTTCTCTTTTTATTGGTAAGCCTTCATATATTTTTCCGTCTATATCCAATATGTCTTCTTGCTTTTGCTTTGTTTCTAATACCTTATATAAATCTTCTGGGAATTTGTGAATTGTGTGTGTTCCAAATAATATGTCTACAAATGGATAGCTTTCTTTTATTTTGTCTGTTATATGTTTCTCTTGCATCATACATCCACCTATAGCTATAATTGTTCCTTTTTCTTCCTTAATTTTTTTAAGTTCTCCTAACTTTCCAAATAATCTATCTTCCGCATTTTCTCTTACACAACATGTATTAAACAAATTTAAGTCTGCCTCTTTTGGATTTTCTGTTTTAGTGTATCCCATTTGCTCTATCATTCCTGATATTTTTTCAGAATCATTTTCATTTAATTGGCAGCCCATTGTTAATATTGCATACTTTAGATTTTTCCCTTCATTTATTCTTTTTACTTTTTCTATATATTCTTTTTGTTCTTTTATTTCTTGTTCTTCATTCATTTTTTAGTCCTTTCCTTTTTTCGCTTTTTTCTTTGATTATTCTACTATATTTGACTTAAAAAATCAAGTAGTTTTTTAGGTGTTTTTGGGGCCGGACTCAAAAAGCACCTATGTTTTCAGGGCCGAACTCAAAAAACATTACTATCTTAAATATAAATTCTTTATCACATCATCAAAAACGCCTAAAAAAGATGAGGTTTTATTTTCCCCATCTTATTTATTACTATTATATTTTTACAGCTTAACTGTATTTGATTAAGCAAGACCATATTTTTTCTTGAATTTGTCTGCTCTTCCACCTGCTGTTTCTTGTCTTAGATTTCCTGTCCAGAATGGATGACATTTTGAACAAACATCTACTTTTATATCTTTTTTTGTTGACCCTACTTCTAAAACATTACCACATGCACATGTAATTGTTGTTTGTTTGTTATAGTTTGGATGTATTCCTTCTTTCATTCTTAATTCACCTCTTTTTTAGTATTTTAAACATGACTGTTTTTTATAATAACATATTTTAACTTTTTTTTCAAGTATTATTGTTATTTATTTTTAATTTATTTTTCTGCTTTATTTTTTATCACTTCATTTTTTTGCTCTTGCACTACATACATCGCTGATGATATCATTTCTTTATTTAGTGATACTTTATTTATTAATTTTCCCATTATATTAAATACACATGCTATTATTAATATTAGTAATCCTATTTTTTTCCAATATTTTGCTAACATATTATCAACTTTCCTTTTCCTCTTTTTTTAGACCAATTTCATTATACCTTTTTTTGGCTTAGTTGTCAATCATTCTATCAAAATTTTATACATAAAAACCCCATTATGAACTCTACTTTCAAAAGTATAGTACATAATGGAAAAAACTTTTTTGAATGATTACATCATAAATAAGCTCATAATTAAATTAAATAACCACGCTACAAACCATACACTATGCAAAAGAAAGTTTCTACCGTCTCTCAAGATTCCATCAAGAATCAATATAACAATAATTCCTAATAGAATGCAACTACAAAAAATTACATTCCGTAATGCATTAAAATCTGCAACTTGCAATAATATGCTTAGAAGCATAACTGCTATATCAATTATTGCAATTTTGTTACTTAACTTTCTTATCTTTATTTCATCATTCATAACAATTTCTCCTTTTCTTTTATTGTTGTTTTTATTATATATGTTAAACTAAAAAGTTGGAGAATATGTCTCCACTAATTAGTGAATACAGAAATTAAATTATAAAAAGTTGTTATGAATATTATTATACACTATTTTGCAAAATTTTACAAATTTTTCTATTAATATAAATAGCCCCAAAAAAATAGACTTAAGTTTTATTTTTCACTTAAATCTATAACTTTTGATAAAAATTACTATAGCCTTACAGTTCATAAAGCATTGCTCGAAATCCTACATGGCTATCTACAAAAGATGTTTCTGTAATACTACGGCAAGATGCTGGATAAATAGAACTAGTGTTATCATAATATCCTCCTCTAATACTTCTATTAACGCTCTTAAAGTATTTTTCCAATGTCCATTCCCATACATTTCCTGCCAAATCATATATAATTGTATGGTACTGCATCTTTTTGACTTATTGCTTTTGGTGATGTTCCTATTTCAATTCTTGAAGATGAACTTGTTCTAGCTTTTGATATATCTTCTATACTTCCTTCTATACCAGCTTCATATCTTCCTATCCAAAATCCCCCATACTTATATATTCCTTTTAACATTTTTTGATATATTGTTGTATATTCTTCTGGTGTTAAGCCACATCCTTCATACCATTCATCTTCCCAAATTTCCTTAGCTTGATAACTTGAACCATTTCTATATACTCCTACATACTCTATTAATCTATCTCTTATATCATTGTAGTCTTGCTCTATTAGTTCTTTAGTTGTATCTATTATCAATCCCGAAAATACTGTAGTTTTAGGAACTTCTACCCACACCCATTCATTTTCATTTTTGTCTTTTATTACAATTCCTTTATTTGCATCATTTTCCAATATTTCTTTTATATTAGATGGCAATGCTTCTTTTGGATTCGTATTCGCTACATTAACATGTTCGAATACTATACTGTTTTTATATGCCAAATCTATTTTATCTTCAGTACAATTATAAGCTTCTTGAATCATTTTTATCTCTTTATTTTGTGAGTTAGCTTTATTACTTCCCATCATATAAAGATTAATAAAAACAACCGTTATAACTAAAAGGCTTGCAATTACTAATACTGTTATTGCTCCTTTTTCATTTTTTAATCTTTTTATTAATTTCTTTTTTTCTTTCATCTTATGCACACTCCTATATTTTTATTTTTTTATTAAGCTTTGAACTTAACAAAAAAATAAAAATACAAATCTTCTTACAGTATTAACCTTTTCGAGTATTTTTACATATCTTTTTTTAATATTTTTTGATTTTTAACATTGCATTTTTTGTTGGTATATGTTATAAAATTAGGTATATCTGTTTACCAAAGTTCAAAGATTAATACTGCCTTTGTAGATAAAATTTTTTCAAAAATTTGACTTTGGGCTATATTCTATAAAAACTTTTTTGTAAGCTTTTTTACTTTCTTAAAAGTTATTTTATAATACTTATTATTTTTATAGAACATACTAAAAGTGCAACATTTTATATAAATTTCAATAAACAAAAAAATAGACATAAGTTTTACCTAAGTCTAATTTTTATTAAATACTAAAAAACAAGAACAAAAGCAGACATTAATAACACTTTCCTAGAATATAAAAAAGCCTTTCTTAAGTAATTCAATACTTATAAGAAAAGCTTTTTAAACTATTCATTTTTTCTATTGTTCTTATCTATGCTCTTGATTCCACAATCAATTTTATACCTGTTCTATCTTCACCCTCAACTTCCACTTCTGCAAAAGCTGGTATACATACTAAGTCAACTCCTGAAGGTGCTACAAAGCCTCTAGCGATAGCAACAGCTTTTACAGCTTGATTTAAAGCTCCTGCTCCTATAGCTTGCATTTCTGCCTTATTTGCTTCCTTTACTAATCCTGCAATTGCCCCTGCAACTGAATTTGGGTTTGATTTTGATGATATTTTTAAAACTTCCATTTTTATTTTCCTCCTACTAATTAAAATATTTTTTGTTGCAACTTTTATGTTCTTATTTTACAGTATTTGGAAATATTTGTAAATAGTTTTTTTATAATTTTCAAAAGTTTTCATCGCATTTTTCAAGCATTTTTAAGGATTTTCGACATTTTCCGACACGATAAAAAATATAGTCCTATTATTCGTATTTTTCCATTTTCTTATTTTTTATTTATAAAATTTTTTCGATATTGCCAACACTATTTTTTAAAAAAATTTTGAGTAAATTTTTTCTATTAATTTTTTTAATTTGCATTTTTTGATATTCTTTCAATCTTTACAACTTTATTTGTTTTATCATCAATTTCAAACATCACACTATTAAACATGCACTCACCCTCTGCAATTTTATATCTTTCTGGCAATGTTGTTTCAAATCTCTTTATTGACGCACCTATATTCATTCCTATAACAGAATTTCTTGGGCCTGTCATTCCTATATCTGTAATATATCCAGTTCCATTTGGCAATATTTTTTCATCAGCTGTTTGAACATGTGTATGTGTTCCAAAAACAACAGTTACTTTTCCATCCAAATAATATCCCATAGCTATCTTTTCTGCTGTTGCTTCTGCATGAAAATCCAAAACTATTATGTCAGCTTTGTTTGATATTTTTTCTACTATTGATTTTGCTTTTAAAAATGGATTTTCTGATAATACAGCAATATCAACTCTACCTATTAAATTGATTACTGCTATTTTTTTACCATTTTTTATAAATATGTTATATCCTTTTCCTACTACTCCTTCTGGATAATTTGCTGGTCTAATTATTTTAGGGTCATCTATAAATTTAAAAATATCTTTTTTACCCCATGTATGATTTCCCATTGTCACTACATCAGCTCCAGCTTCTACTATATCTTTAAAATTCTTTTCTGTTATTCCCATTCCTTCTGCTGAATTCTCTCCGTTTACAATTACAAAATCTATTTGCTTTTCATTTTTTATTTTAATTAATTGCTTTTTTAATTCTTTTACCCCTGCATTTCCTATAATATCTCCAACTACTAAAATTTTCATATTTTTCCTCTCTTTCTATTTATATATTAAGTAAGGAGCCAATGAATTACTCATCGGCCCCCCAGTATTAAAATTCTCTTTTTAACGCACATCTGAAAGAAGTCTGCTGACACTGACACGGGATAGTATACCGTATTTCATCAACTTTTGGCATAAAGCACAATATGATTGCATTCACAATCTCATGATATGCCGTAGACCTGAAAATATATTCTGCCATATTTTCTCCATCACTCTTTTGCATACGCTTGAGTTCTTTTTTCTCTCTTTCTGCTGATGTAAAAAAGTTTCTAATTGATGCCAGTTCCTGTTCACCAATAATTTTTCCTTTTTTTAATTTTTCAGCATATTCAAGGTCTTTTAAAGAAACTCTGCTTGGAATGAGCTCAATTTTATTAGCTTTTATTGTTCCTTTTGCTAATACTTTATCACCTGTTCCCAAGTTTATAAAATATCTTTTTCCATCGCTGTCAACCCGTTGTAACACCTTTCCAAAAATAAAATTTTGCATAATTTTGTCCTCCTGTTTTTTAATACTGTTTTATTAAGTTATCTATATTATTATACAACCATTAAACATAAATTTCAAGTGTTTCGTAATACTTCAATTTTCTGTGTTTCCATTCTATTTTTTACTTTTTACTTCACTGTAGCACTTCTGAATACAAAAAATGTTAAATTAAGTCAAAAAAATAAGGAACATAATTTCTTACATTCCTTATTTTTTTGACATTTTATTTAAAATTTGTTTTGACAAATTCTAATATTTTTTATTTTGCATAATCCACAACACGTGTTTCTCTTATTACATTTACCTTTATTTGTCCTGGATAATCCATTTCATTTTCAACACGTTTTGAAACATTTCTTGCTAATACTGTCATTTGGTCATCAGATACTTTATCTGGTTTTACTATAATACGAACTTCTCTTCCTGCTTGAATTGCAAATGATTTTTCTACTCCGTCAAAAGAATCTGCTATTTCTTCCAAGTTTTGTAATCTCTTAATATATGCTTCTAATGTTTCTCTTCTTGCTCCAGGTCTTGAAGCTGAAATTGCATCTGCTGCTTGAATTAGCACTGCTTCTAATGTTTGTGGTTCTACATCTTCATGATGTGCTTCTACTGCATTTATTACTAATGGATTTTCTTTGTATTTTTTCAAGATTTCTACACCTATTTCTACGTGTGTTCCTTCCATATCATGGTCTAGCGCTTTTCCTATATCATGTAATAAGCCAGCTCTTCTAGCTAGTTTGGCGTCTAACCCCAATTCTTCTGCCATTATTCTTGCTAGGTTAGAAACTTCTATAGAATGGTTTAATACATTTTGTCCATAACTTGTCCTATATTTTAATTTTCCTATTAATTTTACAAGGTCTGGATGTAATCCTATAACTCCTGTTTCTAGAACTGCTCTTTCTCCTTCTGATTTGATAGTTTCTGCCAATTCTTGTTTTGCCTTTTCTACTGTTTCTTCAATTTTGGCAGGATGTATTCTTCCATCATCAATTAATTTTTCTAATGTGATTTTTGCAACTTCTCTACGTAATGGATCAAATCCTGATAATACTACAGCTTCTGGTGTATCATCTATAATTAAGTCAACTCCAGTTAATGTTTCCAATGCTTTTATGTTTCTTCCTTCTCTACCAATAATTCTTCCTTTCATGTCATCACTTGGTAATGCCACTATTGATACTGTTGTCTCTTGTGAATGGTCTGCTGCACATTTTTGTATAGCATATGTTAAAACTTCTCTTGCATTTTTTAGAGAATCTTCTTTTGCTGTTCTTGCTGCATTCCTTATAATTTCTGCTTTTTCTGCTGAAACTTCTTTGTCAACTTCTTGTAAAAGCTTTTCCTTTGCTTGTTCTTTTGTTAATGATGCTATTTGTTGCAATTTTACAATTTCATCATCATACATTTTCTTGACTTCTTCTTTTTGGTCTTCTAATTCTTTAATATGTTTTTCTACTTCTAGCTCTTTTTTCTCGAAATTGTCTGAACGCTTGTCTAGATTCTCCTCTCTTTGTAATAGTCTTGTTTCTTGTCTTTGTACCTCGCCTCTTCTTTCTTTAATCTCTTGATCTAACTCTTTTCTGCTTGCCATGATTTCTTCTTTTGCTTTGATTATTTCTTCTTTTTTTAAGTTTTCTGCTTCTATTTTTGCCATATTGACAATCCTTTTAGCTTCTTCCTCGGCATTTCCTACTTTAGATTCTGCAACTTTTTTGCGATACATTACCCCTATTATCGCTCCTATTGCTAGTGAGATTAAGATAGCGGCTACTATGACTCCAATGTTCATAAGTATACACCTCTTTCTTATTTAATTTTCAATGTACGAATAAAATATATATATGTTCTTTTTTGATATATTTTTTCTTACCACTATTATTTTACATTTATTATTCTTGACTGTCAAGTGCTTTTTTTGAAAAAAGCTTGTTACACTTAGAGCTGTAGGCTTAAATTATTTTTAGTGGACGAGAGCTGATGCTTTTGGAGACAGAGGCTAATGTTTTTGGGGACGGAGGAAAAAAACACTACCTTATGCAGTGTTTTTTTCCTCCGTCCCTGAATCAGCACCTTAAATCACTTCAACAAAAATTTTCAAGTTTTCACCATTAATATTTGTCTCAGTATAATCTTTATTAGGTTCGTCATATATAATATTATCAGCCAATGTATCATGTTTAATATTAACTTCAAACTTTTTAATTACATCTTCTAATTTTGCGTTTTCTGCCACATACAAGTTAATTCTATCAAGAACTTTAAATCCGCTATCTTTTCTCATATTTTGAACTTTAGATAAAATTTCTCTTACATAGCCCTCTTCTTTAAGTTCTGGAGTTATGTGTGTATCTAATACAACACCCATTTCTCCTTCTCCACTAAATGCAAAGCCTTCTTTTCCATGCATTGTTATTAATAAATTGTTTGCATCTAGACCTATTTCAGTTCCATCTATTTCTATATATTCAACTTTTCCTGCTTTTACTGTTGTTGCTAATTCCATTTGATTTTTCTTTGCTATTTCTTCTTTGATTTTTGGAATTAATTTTCCATATTCTTTTCCTAGAACTGGTAAGTTTGGCTTAATTTCAAAGTTTACATAGTCTGACATTTCTGCACCTAATTCTATTTTCTTTACATTTAATTCTTCTTTTACTATATGTGCATAATATTCTGGTAATGTATCTACTGATATTAGCATTTCTGATAGTGGTTGTCTGTTTTTGATGTTTGCTGCATTTCTTGCACTTCTTCCTAGTTTTACTATTTTATATGCTAAATCCATTTCTTGTTCTAGTTTTTGGTCAATTGCTGATTCTTCTACTTCTGGCCATAAACATAGATGTACACTTTCTGGAGCTGTTTTATCTAGTCCTACTACTAAGTTTTGGTATATTTCTTCTGCCATAAATGGTACAAATGGTGCTATTACTTTGCTTAGATTTGTTAGTACTTTATATAGTGTTACATATGCTCCTATTTTTTCGTCATTTAATTCTTGTGCCCAGAATCTTTCTCTGTTTCTACGTACATACCAGTTTGATAATGTGTCTGTAAATTCTTCTATTTCTAGAGCTGCAGCTGTTATGTTATATTCATTTAATTTGTCATCTACTTCTTTTATTAATGTATTTAATTTTGAAATTATCCATTTATCCATTACATTTGTTATTTTGTAATCTGCATATTCTAATGGATTGAATTTGTCTATTTCTGCATATAATACATAGAATGAGTATACATTCCATAATGTGCTTAAAAATCCTCTTTGTGTTTCTTGTACATTGTTTATTCCTAGTCTTGTTGGTAGCCAAGGTGCACTTACTGTGTAGAAATGCCATCTTGTAGCATCTGCTCCCACTGTGTCTAGTAGTGTCATTGGATCTACACCATTTCCTTTTGATTTTGACATTTTTTGTCCATGTTCATCTAATACATGTCCTAATACTATACAGTTTTCAAATGGTGTTCTTCCAAATAATGCTGTTCCTATTGCTGTAAGTGTATAGAACCATCCTCTTGTTTGATCTACTGCTTCTGATATAAATCCTGCTGGGAAATTGTTGTCAAACATTTCTTTATTTTCAAATGGGTAGTGCCATTGTGCAAAAGGCATTGAACCTGAATCAAACCAACAGTCTATTACTTCTTTTGCTCTTTTCATTTTTTTACCACATTTTGGACATTTTAAGTATACATTGTCTATATATGGTTTGTGTAATTCTATATCTTCTGGACAGTCTATTGCTTTTTCTTTTAATTCTTCTATACTTCCTATACACTCTTGATGTCCACATTCTTCATCTTCACATGTCCATACTGGTAATGGTGTTCCCCAATATCTATCTCTTGAAATTCCCCAATCTATTACGTTTTCTAAGAATTTTCCAAATCTTCCTGTTCTTATTGTGTCTGGATACCAATTTACTTTGTTGTTATTTGCTACTAATTCGTCACGAAGTTTGCTCATTGCAACAAACCAACTTTCTTTTGGATAATATAATAATGGTGTGTCACATCTCCAGCAATGTGGATATGAGTGTATGTGTTTTTCTTTGCTAAATAGTTTGTTTTCGTTTGCTAACCATTTGCATATATCTTCATTGCAATCACGTACAAATTTTCCTGCCCATGGTTCTACTTCTGGTACAAATTTTCCTGATTTATCTACTAAATTTACAAATGCTATTCCATTTTGTTTTGCAACTAAGCTGTCATCTTCTCCATATGCTGGTGCTATATGTACTATTCCTGTTCCGTCTGTTAATGTTACATAATCTCCATGAATTACTTCAAATGCTTTTCCTTCTACTTTTGCAAAAGGCATTAGTTGTTCGTATTTTATTCCTAGCAAATCTTCACCTTTAAATTCTTTTACCACTTCATATTTTTTATCTTTTAATACTGTTGGTATTAAGTCTTTTGCTAATATATATGTTTCTGTTTTGCTTTCTTCTTCGTCTTTACTTACATCTACCTTTACTTCTGCATACATGTATGATTTGTTTACACATAATGCTAAGTTTGATGGTAATGTCCATGGTGTTGTTGTCCATGCTAATATATACGCATTTTCTGGTATTTCTTCTCCAGCTATTTTTTGTCCTTCTTTTACTTTGAATTTTGCTATACATGTTAGATCTTTTACATCTTTGTATCCTTGTGCAACTTCGTGTGATGATAATGCTGTTCCACATCTTGGACAATATGGCATTACTTTGTGTCCTTCATATAGTAAGCCTTTTTCCCACATTTGTTTTAGTGCCCACCATACTGATTCTATATAATCATTATGATATGTTACATATGGATTTTCCATGTCTACCCAATATCCTACTTTGTTTGTCATTTCTTCCCACATGTGTACATATGTAAATACACTTTCTTTGCATTGTTTTACAAATTTTTCTACTCCATATTCTTCTATTTGTTCTTTTCCTGATATTCCTAATTTCTTTTCTATTTCTAGTTCTACTGGTAACCCATGTGTATCCCATCCTGCTTTACGGATTACTTTGTATCCTTTCATTACTTTGTATCTTGGGATTATGTCTTTCATTACTCTTGTTTCGATATGTCCTACGTGTGGCTTTCCATTTGCTGTTGGTGGTCCATCATAAAATGTGAAATATCTTTTTCCTTCGTTCATATTGAAGTTTTTGTGAATTATGTCTTTTTCTTTCCATAATTCTGCTACATCCCTTTCCATTCCTACAAATCCGTTTTTTAATTCTACTTTTTTATACATAGAAATTCCCCCTTTTTCTTGTACTTTTTTTCTGTGCATTGTTATATCTTATATTCTAGAAAATTTAAAGAACCTTCTTAGAATATATCAAAAAAGCTATTGCATCCATATAGGACGAAATAGCTTTACTTCCGCGGTACCACCTAATTTAATAATCTATCTTTTGGGATTATTCTCTCTTTTTTCTTTAACGCAGATTTACGTCTTTACTTATTTTCTTTCGATTTCAGTAAAGAAACATAAGGTGATAACATATTATTTTTACTTACCAAATTTCCAGCTTCCTTTGGCTCTCTCTTAGATATTGTATAATATGTGTTGTCCTTATTGTGTTTTTTCTTATTTTCCTTATAATGCTAACATTATATCACATTTTTTTGGTTTTTCAAGTGGATTTTTTACTTTTTGTAAAAAAATTTTTAACCTATTTTTTAATTTACATAACATATAGGGCGAAAACCTATATCAACACTACTATAGTTAGTAATACTATTATGGCGATAAGATGCTTGAGAATTCAAACCCGAACAGATATAACTACCTCCCCTAAGAGCACAAGGATAATCAATATAAGAAGTTTTTTCCAATGTCCATTCATATTCATTTCCTGCAAAATCATAGATGTTCATTTTATTTGTTTCTTCTGATGCTCCTGTTGTTAATAAAACACCACTTGCCTGCTTTGTTCCAGTTATTGTTGTCCAAGTACTTCCGCTATTTGTTGTTTGTTTTGCTTTATCACTGCTTATTATTCTTGTTACATTACTATAGTTTCCCCATATACTACTATCTGAATTTATATCTGCTGTTGATAGTTTTTCCTTCACTTCTAAAAACTCACAAACCAAATCCCATTGAATTCCAAACATTAAACTACTTGTATAATCGCTATTCGGTGTCATTTCTTTTGCTAAAGCTTGAGCTTCACCACAATATATATAGTTATATGGAATAGCATCTTTTTGATTTATTGCTTTTGGCAATGTTCCTATTTTTATTTCTGTGTGTGATGTTCTTGCTTTTGATACGTCATTTATACTTCCTTCTATTCCTGCTTCGTATCTTCCAATCCAGAATCCCCCATATTTGTATACACTTTTTAACATTTTTTGATATGTCTCTGTATATTCATCAGGAGTAAGTCCACATCCATCATACCATTCATCTGTCCAGTATCTTCTTTGTCCTGATGCTCCTTCTCTATATGTTGCTGCATATGTTTCTAATTTATTTTTTATATCATTATAGTTTTGCTCTGTTAGTTCTTGTGTTGTATCTATCGTTAATCCTGAAAATACTGTTATTTTGGGCACTTCTACCCATACCCATTCGTTATTGTTTTTGTCTTTTATTACTATTCCATTGTTTGCATCATTTTCTAAAACTATTGAATTTTCTGGAATTGTTGCTTCTGGGTTTGTGTCTGCTGTGTTTATATTTTTTAAATTATAGCTTCCAAGCAAATTTTCCATATTTGATAATGTTTTTTCTTCGTTTTCTTGAGCTTGCTTTGTTTTTTCTTTTGCATCTTTTGCTCTAGTTAATATTCCGTTGTCTCCACTTAGTGTTGCAATTGTCACTCCTGCTAAAATTAGTAACACTATAACCATAATCACTAAAGCTATTAGTGTTATTCCTGCCCCTTCCTTCTCTCTTTCCATTATAAAAAATCCTCCTTCGTTTCTCTTTTTATTTTTTATTAAGCTTTGAACTTAACAAAAAAATTAAATTTCTTATTTTCTTACAGTATTAACCATTTTGAGATTTTTTATACATTAATTTAAAGAACTTTTCCAACTTTTTACATTGCATTTTTTGTTGGTATATGCTATAAAATTAAGTATATATGTTTACTAAA
>ENA-ORUQ01000939-ORUQ01000939.1-human-gut-metagenome-genome-assembly--contig:-NODE-939-length-30283-cov-7.291551_pt1 | contig 30283 bp, 18 predicted proteins | sample MGYA00242081_ERZ509211 | MGnify/ENA primary metagenome ERZ509211 (study PRJEB26280, sample SAMEA2338785) | human gut metagenome | biome: human gut; feature: human-associated habitat; material: faeces...
AATTACAATTTTGGCTGCGTTAAACTTCATTTAAAATTTAATCAACGTACAAAGCTGGATGTATTAGGAAGGAATGTAAAATTTAATGAAAAAAGTAATAATAAATATTGCACTGATTTTGCTTATAATAATTTGTTATTTCTTGCAATCCAACTTTTTTAGTTGGTTTACAATAGCAGGAGTAGCACCTAATTTATTTATAATTTTTATAGTGTTTATAGGTTTATTTGGAAATAAATTTATGGGAGTGACATATGGCCTTTTTCTAGGCTTTTTTCTAGATTATCTTTTTAGAAGCAAAGTAGGAATATCAGCAATAGGGCTAGGATTAGTAGGAATTTTAGCCAAAGTTTTTGATAAGAATTTTTCTAAAGATAGTCGTATTACTATAATGTTAATGATGGCAGCATTAACTATTTTTTATGAAGTCTTTTCTTATGTGGCAAGTCATATAATATTTTCAACAAATTTTGAAATATTATATTTCATAAAAATTTTGTTAATAGAAGTTATTTATAATGTAGTTTTAACAGTTATTTTATATCCATTAATGCAAAAGTTTGGATATTATATAGAAAATACTTATACAGGAAATAAAATTTTAACAAGATATTTTTAAGTGTGAAATCTATGAAAGAGAAGAGGCAAAAGGATATAATACTGTTAGTGTAAAATGGTATTGTGGTAAATTGGGAATGTTTTGGAAGCAGGTGAGAGTTTGGGAATAAAAAAGGTAAGAAGAAATAAAGTAAGTAATGTAAATACAAATTTAAGATTTAATATGGTTACAGTTATTACATATCTTGTTGGAATTGTACTTTTGGTTCAATTATTTAATTTACAAATTGTACATGGTGCAGAATATAGGGAAGAATCAAATACAAGATTAACAAGAGAAAGTACATTAGAAGCTACAAGAGGAAATATAATGGACAAGTCTGGAAATATACTTGTGTCTTCTAATACAAAATTTGGATTGGAGTTATATAAGACAAAAATAGATACAGAAGCTTTAAATGAGGCTATACTTAATATGATACAAGTTTTAGAAAAATATGAAGTTAGTTATCCAGATTCTTTCCCAATAAAAATAAATCCATATACATTTACATTAGAGGGAGAAAGCTTGAGCTCTTGGAAAAAATCTAATAATATGGCAGATGATATTACAGCAGAACAAGCCTTTTTCAAGATGAAGGATAAATACAAAATTAATAGTGCAGATATTGAACAAGCAAGAAAAATAATGGCAATTCGTTATGAAATTACACAAAAAGGTTATAGTAGTACAAAAGCTGTAACTATATCAAGTGATATTCCAAGGGAAGCGGTTGCAGAGTTTTCAGAAAATAGTGATAAGTTCCCAGGAATTAATATTTTTGTAAAACCAGAAAGGACATATGCAAAAGGTTCTTTGGCATCACATATATTAGGTTATGCATCTAAAATTAGTTCAGATGAATATAAAACTAGAAAAGATACATATGATCAAAATGATTTAATTGGAAAAACAGGTATTGAATATGTTTTTGAAGAGTATCTAAAAGGAAAAAAAGGTGTAAAACAAATAGATATGGCAGTTGATGGAACTATTACAGGTGAATATACTGCAGAAGAGGCAGTTCCAGGAGCAGATATAGTTCTTACAATTGATGCTAATCTACAAAAAGTAACAGAAGATGCATTAGCAGCAAATATGCAAAAAATTAGAAGTGGTGGATTTGGAAAAGCATATAATGCTATTTCAGAAAGTTGTGTAGTTATGAATGTAAAAACAGGTGAAATATTAGCAATGGCAAGTTATCCAGGTTATGACCCATCTGATTTTATAGGCGGAATTAGTACTGAAAAATGGAATAAATATATGAATGATTCATCAAAACCACTTGTAAATAAAGCAATGCAAACTTCTTATTCTCCAGGTTCAATATTTAAAATGGTAACTGCAATAGCAGGCTTGGAATCAGGTGTAATAACACCAAAAACAACAATAAATGATACAGGTGTATATACAAAATATGAAAAATATGGAACAAGAATGAATTGTTGGTATTATACAGATTATCATAGAGGACATGGACCTTTAAATGTAATAGGAGCAATAGAAAAATCATGTAACTATTTCTTTTATGAAACGGCAGATAGAATGCAAATAGATACATTAGATAAATATGCTCAATACTTTGGATTAGGTACAAAAACAGGTGTTGAATTACGTGATGAAACTGCTGGAGTATTAGCAAGTAAAGAAACTAAGGCAAAAATGCATCCAGATGCATCATATTGGGCACCAGGAGATACATTAAATGCAGCAATAGGACAAGGTGATAACGAATTTAGTCCTCTACAAATGGCTAAATATATAAGTATGTTAGCGAATGGTGGTAATAAGATAGATGTAAGTATTATAAAAACTATAAGAAATGCAGACGGAACAGAAGAATCAAGAGATAATATAAATAAATTTGTAAAACAAAAATTAGGGTTAGAAGATGATAATACAGAAGATTTAAATATAAATAAAGAAAATCTAAAAGTTGTTTTGGAAGGTATGAGATCTGTTACAGAAGAAGGTACAGCGGCAAGTATATTTAAAGATTTTGAAATAGCTGTTGGTGGTAAGACAGGTTCTGCTGAAGCACCAGGTAATAAAGTAAATGCATGGTTTGCAGGATTTGCACCTTTTGATAATCCAGAAATTGCAGTTGTAGTTATGGCTGAAAATGGTGGCCATGGATATTATACAGCTGATGCAGTTAAACAAATTATGAGGGAATATTTTGGTATGAATCTTCAAAATGTTACAGAAGATGTTACAGCTATGCCATATACGGAAAATTTCAACTAGAATTTGAAAAGATATTACAATTTTTGCTATATTAATTTAGTACTTAATAGAGAGGATGATAGAAATGAAAAATGTTATAAGTGTTCAATTAAAAAAAGATGAAACTGTTTTGAAAATTTCAGAAGATGTGGAACAAAAAGATATAATGCAAACATTAAGAAAAAAATTACCAGATTTGAAAAAGATGTATAAAAATGAAAAAATTCCTATTAAAGTTACAGGCAAAGCTTTAAAAAATAGAGAAATGGATGAAATTCAAAGAATAATACAATCAATAATAGAGGTTGATGTAGATTTTGATACACCTAAATCTTTTGGACTTTCAAGCATAAAGAAAACTTTTGAACAAAAAACAATAGTTTCAGAAACAACTTTTCATAGAGGTTCATTACGCTCTGGTCAAAAATTAGAAGTTGATGGTAGTGTTGTAATATTGGGTGATGTTAATTCTGGTGCTGAAGTTATGGCTTCTGATAATATTGTAATATTAGGAAATTTACGTGGTTTGGCTCATGCAGGAGCTAAAGGTAATAAACAAGCTATTATTGCTGCAGGCTTGCTAGATGTCGTTCAGATTAGAATTGCTAATATCGTTAGGGAAATAGATAGAGAAGAAGAAACTCTACATAAACAAGCTTACATACATGTAGTTGATGACAAAATTGAAATAGAATGATGTTTTTTGGGACGGACTCAAAAAACACTACTATTGTATGCTATTTAAAAATAATAAATGTTATATGGTTTAATAATTTTTTCGGTTCAATACACAAACTAAAAATTTCTAAAATAAAATAATGGAATCCTTCAGCTTAGTCCTCACTTCGTTCGACGTGAAGCTCTTCCATCATTTTATTTAAGAAATTCTAAGATTGTTCCAATCACATTCAAAAATTATTTTACCATATAACATTTATTATTTTTTATCTAAGTTGAAAAATGTGATGTTTTTAAACTCCGTTCCCAAAAGTATTAGTGTTTTTTTGCTCCGTCCCCAAAAACATCAGTGCTGTACCCAAAAACGCCTTAAGCAAAAAGTAATAAAAACAAGACAACAAACAGCATTTGGTCATGTACTTCTTCTTTATATAAAAATATTAAGATGCAAATAATGATAATATCATCTAAAAAAAGGCGGATGCCAAAAAACTCAAAAAGAGGCTCATCAGAATCATAAAGAGCATCAGGGTTAAGAGTTAAAGGGCCAATGTTAGTAGGTAAAAAAGAAAATATAGAAGAGATAGGATTATCTAAAAAGGAAGAATTCCTATTTTTTTTGGCCTTAAAATCATTATTATTATATTTGTGTTCAAAATTTGTGTTTTCAGATGTATTTAAATTTTGACCGTTATTATTGGTAACATTTATTTCAGTTGGTTGAGTAGGATGTGGCATATATGGAGAAAAACGACGACTATTATAATATGGATAAAATGGTCTAAAAGGAGGAGGGAATATAGGCATTATTAGTTATTATCCTTATTGTTATTTTGACTATTTTTTAATGTTTCGGCAATTTTACTCATATTTAATAAATTTATGTAATTGTCGAGTTTCTCTTTTTTGTTATCTCTTAAATAAGGTTTTAGAGAATTAAGGAGATTATTTCTAGGGTCATTTTTCATATTCATATTTCCAGCGATTTTCATTATTGAATTTATATCAATATTACTAAAATCAAAATTATTAGAGGCAGAAGCATTGCTATTTTGTTCATTAGAGGATGAAGATTGATTATAGTTTGAGCTAGCAAATTGATTAATGTTTTTAGAATTCATATTTTGTGAATTACTATTTTTCGTAGTATTATTTTGTGAACTACCATTTTGTGAATTATTATTTTGAGATTGGGCAAACATTTTTGAAACATTTTGTATCATTTCTGGAGATATTTGAGAAATAGCACCATTTATATTTCCACTATCTATCATATTTTTTATGTTTTTCATTGTAGTTTCATCTAAATTATTATTCAATTTTAATCACGTTCCTTTCCAGCAGAGAAAAATTTTAGAAATTCTATAATTATAGAAAAACAATATATCTGAAAATATCTTTATAATAATATATGCAATATAATTGTAAAGTTTCTAAAATTGTTAAACTTTCATTACAATAATTAATAAATAATTAGGGAAATAGCTAATTTTTATTTTAAATAAGATTATTAATGAAGAAAACACCTAAAAAATGGTAAAAAACACTTGAAAAACTGGACATTTGAGTGTATAATATAAAGTGAATGTGTTATGTAGATTAAAAAGTATAGGAGGTATTATTATGCAAAAAAGATTATTTAAAGTACTAATAGTATTTATATTAATTATGACAATGACAATGTCAAATTTTGTTTTAATAGGTATAAATGCTGTAAGTGCTGTAGAAGAAATTACACAAGATAAAAATACTAATCAAAAAAATGTAGAATTTATGACATATTTTAAAGATGAACAAGGAAATAAAGTATCTGAATATTCTTCAAAAAGTACTGATACAGATTTAAAATTATATTTAAATGTTTCAGTAAAACAAGAAGGATATTTTAATGGTGCTATAACATTAAAAGATAGTAATTTCAAATTTAAAACAGACAATTCAAGTGACAAGATTTCTAGTATAACAGAAAACAATATAAAATTAAAACAAATAAATGCAGGAGACTCTGTTGAATTAGAAATAGGAGTAGAGCTTGTAAAAGATTTGAATTATGATGTAAATTTAATAAAAAAGGAAAGTTCATTAGAAATATCAGGAACTTATCGTGATAGTAAACAAAAAGATATATCAGTAAAAGGAACCAGAAAAGTAACTTTAAAAATGATAAGTCCATATTCAAAAGAAAATAATGGGATTTTCTTAAAACAAACAGTATTAACAAATAAAGTGTTAAACTATGATGGAGAACATAGAGTAATTCAATTACAAGTAGAAACAGGTTTGAAAGATAATATGTATCCTGTAAAGAACTCTACTGTAAAATTACAAGCACCTGTTTTAGATGGAAAATATCCAGAAAGCATAAATGTTCAAACACCAGAAGCACTTGCTACTAATGGAACAAAAATTTCTGATAATGACAAAGAAAAAATCAAATACAGTTATGATAACAAAACAGGAATTGTACAAATGGAAGTGCAAAATCCAGAAAAAGATGGAAAAGTAATATGGAACAAATCTGGAGAAGATAGATATGTTGTTACATATGTGTTTGCAGGAACAAATAAAGTAGAGGATCAAAAAATTAATGCTAATGCAAAAATTGCTTTATATGATGCTGAAAAAACACAAATGTCATATAATAGTGAAATAACACTTACATCAGAAGATGTAGACTCTATTATAAATGTATCTGTAAAAAATCAAGAAGATGAATTGTATAAAGGAAAATTATATTCAGGAATAGACAAAGAATTTACAGAAAAAATTAATTTAGAAGTGAACTTAGAAAATATTGCAGAAAAAATTAATTTACAAGAAGATTTTTCTAATATAGGATTTTCTAATGTATATACAAAAAATATCTCAGTAAATAAAACAAGTTTACTAGATATATTAGGACAAGATGGAGTTTTAAAAATTCTTGATAAAAATTCAAGAGCAGTTTTAACACAAATAAATAATCAAACAGAAGCAGATGATAATCAAAATATAATAATATCTTTACCAGATAAAACAAGTGAAATAGTACTTGAAACAACAAAACCAGTAAAAACAGGAATATTAGAAATATCAACAACAAAAGTTATAAAAGCAAATAACAGAGAAAAAGTAAAAGCAGCAACAGAAATCAATTATTTAGTACATGCAAATTATAATATTGGAGATGTTGAAAATAAAATAGCAGATGCTTCTGCAAAAATAAATTTAAAAGAAACACAAACTAATGCAACATTAGAAGTAAGCAAATCAGAATTTTCTACAATGAGAACTAATGAAAATGTGGAAGTAAAAGTTACATTAAATTCAAACAGTGAAAAAGATGAATTATATAAAAATCCACATGTATTAGTTACATTACCAGAAGAATTTGAAAAAATAGATGTAACATCAATAAAACTTTTAAATGAAGAAGAACTAAAAATAAAAAGTGCAAAATTAGTAAATAAAACGATAGATATTCAATTAGAAGGAGAGCAAACATCATATAAAGAAGATGTAATTGATGGTGCAACAATTTTAATGAACATGAATTTAACAACAAATAAAAAACAAAAAAATGTAGATAAACAAATTGTTGTTAATTACACAAACGAAAATGCAGTTAATTATGGAGAAAATAAAGCAAATGGAAATATAGCTCAAGATATAAAAATTGTTTCTTATGCAGGAATAATTACAACAAATGCAATTAATGAATATGGAATAGAAACAATAAATAATGATGGAACACAAAGTGCAAAATTAGCATTAGGAGCAGAAGCAAAAACAGCAACTATTGCTACAGAAATCATGAATAATAATGATTCAACAATATCTGATGTAAAAATTTTAGGAACATTCCCAACAAAAGGAGCACTAAATGAAAATACATTAGAAGCAACAGTACAAGAGTTACAAATTTCAGGTGTAGATAGTTCAAAAATAAAAGTATATTATACAGAAAATGCTAATGCAACAGCAGATATAACAAATACATCAAATTCATGGCAAGAAAAAATAACAAATAATAAAAATGTAAAAAAATATTTAATAACAATAACTAATTTAGAAACATCAGAAGATATGAATATTAGTTATAAAATGACTATACCAGAAAAACTAGGATATAATGAAACAGCAGCAGAAGATTATGTTGTATATTATACAGACTCAACAGGAGTTGAACAAAATGTACAAGCTCAAAAAATGACTTTAACAACAGGAAAAGGACCAACAGTAGAAGCAGAATTGAAAGCAACAATAGGTGGAAAAGATGCAGATACTGCTAAAGAAGGAGAAAAAATTCAATATACAATAACAGCAAAAAATACAGGTTCAGAGAAAGTTGAAAATGCTATTCTTATAGGAAATGTACCAGAAGGAACAATCTATATGGAAGAAGCAACACCTTCTTCAGAAATGGGAGAAACAGAAAAACAACAAAGATTTAATGAAATAGAAGACAAAAAGGAAGTTAAATTTGAAAATATTTCATTAGAACCAGACCAAGAAGTTACAAAAACTTATATGGTAAAAGTAAAAAAGGGAACAGCAAGCTTAAAAAATATATCTAATAAAGTTGAAGTACAATATGGAGAAGCTAAAAAAGAATCAAATACTATAACAACTAAAATTCAAGAAGGACAAGTAGAAGTAAATGTTTCATCAGCAGAAAATGAACAAATACTAAGACCAGGATATCAATACAGATATATAGTTAGTGTAAAGAATATTACAGATAAAGATTTAAAAAATGTAAAAGTTAAGATAAATGTAGAAAACTTTGATATAGACCAAATTTTAGTAGAAACAGCTGATGAAGTACAAAGTGCTGAAAATACAGATACATACACAATAACAAAATTAGGAGCAAATCAAACACAAGAAATTTCAGTATGTGCTAAAGTTAGCGCATTTACAGATGCTCAAGAAAAAACAGCAAAAATTAGCTCTATAGCAAAAGTTGACAATACAGAATATTATTCTAATGAGAAATCAATGAGAGCTATAGCACAAATTGTAAATGTAAGTAATGAATCAGAAACAGCAGGACAATATGTAAAAGCTGGAGATGAAATAGAATATAAAATCAAGGTTACAAATACTGGAAATGAAGCAATATCAAGTGTTAATCTAGAAGATAAATTATCAAAATATGAATCAATAATATCAGTAAAATCAAATGGACAAGAATTAGATACAGAAAATTATGAAGAAGATGAAGATGACGACGAAAGATATATTACAATTAATGATACATTAGAACCAGGACAAACAAAAAATTATGTTATTACATCAGCAATTGATATTGATGCAGACAATGAACAAGCTGTAGAATTAGAAAATACTGCAACAGCATATGCATATGATGTTGAAACAGGAACATCTAAAGTAATGCATGTTCTAGAACCAACTAAATCAGTAGATGATAATGATGACAATGGCGGTTCAGATAATAACAATTCAGGAAATAATTCAAATAATGGTTCAAATAATACAGATAATGGAAGCAATGGTTCACAAACAGATAATAATCAAGAGTTAAAAATAATTTCAGGTGTAGCTTGGTTAGATAGTGATGATAATGGACAAAGAGATGATAATGAAACTTTATTACAAGGAATAAAAGTAAGATTATTTAATACAGAGACTAACAAATATCAATTAAATAATAAAAACGAAGAAATAACAGCTACAACAAATGATAAAGGATTCTATACTTTATCAGATGTGCCACAAGGAAAATATATTGTAGTTTTTGAATATGATAATTCAAAATATGCTTTAGCAAGTTATGAAAAAGATGGTGTTGCATCAGATAAAAACTCTAAAGTTATAAGCAAAGAAATGACAATTGATGGAGCACAAAAAGAAGTTGGTGTAACAGAAGAATTTACAATTAAAGATAATCATATTTCTCATATGAATATAGGATTAAAAGAACGTAAAGTTTATGATATGAAACTAGAAAAAATGATTAGCAGAGTTGTTGTACAAAATTCAAAAACAACAAGAGCAGTAGAATATAATGATAGTACATTAGCAAAAGTTGATTTAGATTCTAAACAATTAAGTAACACAAGTGTTGTTGTAGAATACAAAATAAGAGTTACAAATGAAGGAGAAGTTGCAGGATATATTAGAAAAATACAAGATTATATTTCTTCAGACTTCAAATTCAGTTCAGAATTAAATAAAGATTGGTATCAATCAGGTTCAAATCTTTATAATAGTAGTTTGGCAAATATCAAATTGGAACCAGGACAAAGCAAAGAAGTAACATTGATATTAACTAAACAAATGACAGAAAATAATACAGGATTAGTAAATAACACAGCAGAAATAGCAGAAAGTTATAATGAGCAAGGATTAAAAGACAAAGATTCAACAGAAGGAAATAGAGCAAATGGAGAAGATGACTTAGGCTCAGCAGATTTAATCTTAAGTATTAAAACAGGACAAATTGTAGAAACAGTTCTAATAATATTATCTACAATAGTAATCCTAGGGGTTGCAGCATATATAATTACAAAAAGAGTATTAAATAAAAAGGTAATATAAGAGGAAGGAGGTAGAATAAAAATGGTTAAATTAAAAAGTAACTTAAAACTAATGATAGTGGCATGTATAATTTTAATATCTTGTATGATAATACCTAATATAAGTTCAGCTGCATATATATCATTAGATGATTTGAAAAAAGGACCAAACGAAGGAAAAAGTGTAATTGTTGGATATAATACTTTAATTTCAAGAAATGATTTATATTGTATCCAAAAACATGCAGCACTTAGAGCTGTAAATGTACCATATACTGTACAAAAATATGTAAAAATAGTTGGAAATACAGCTACAGATACAAAAGGAAATACTAATAATTCAAAATTAAATGGTAGATTAGCATACATAATAGCTCATGGACAAGGTTATGGCCCAGACCAATATTCATGCACTCCTTCACAATGGGCTGTATGGAGTACAATAAATACATGGTTTGCAAAATCAGGAGTTAAACTAGGTAATTTCAATTATTCATGGGCATCAAATAACATTAATTTAGCAGAACATCCAGATGCTAAAAAATTAATAGATGATGGTACAGAATATGCAAAAAACATTGGAAAAGTATCAAATGATGAGAAAGTAACAAATAAAACAAACAAGAGTAAAATTAAAGTAAAAAATGTAACAATGGGAAACAAAGAATATACAAGAGTGGGACCTTTTAAATATAGTTTTTCAGGAAAAATAACATCTTTACAAGTAAAAGATCAAGATGGAAAAGATATTAGTAATGTAAGATTTGGAATTACTGAAGGTAAACAACAAAAATTTGTAAGCACAAAAGGAATAAAAAGTAACAAGAATTTCTATATATACATAGATTCAAGTGCAAATGTTACTAAAGTTACAGGATTAACAGGTAATGTTTCTGTACCAGGAACAATATATACTGCAGAAATTTGGTTCTTAATATCTGCAGACCAACAAAACAATATTTTAGTAAAACCAGGTAGTGAACCTAAAAATACTAATTTAGAGTTTAATGATACATATGATATTCCAATAACAGTTAATTTAAATGTTAAAAAAGTTGATGAAGATAATACAACAAAAGCATTAGCAAATGTAGAATTTATTTTCTACAATAAAGAATTAAAACAATATGTACAACAACAAAATGGTAATACAACATATGTAACATCAAAAGACCAAGCAACAAGATATAAAACAAATAATTCTGGAGATATATCAGTAACAAATCTAAAAGCAGGAACATATTTAGCATATGAAATTGCAAATCCAAATCCAGGATATGTAATTCCACAAGAACCTAAAGAAATAAATGCTAAAAATGCAGGAACAATAAACAAAACAATAAAAAATAAATTCAAATACATTAAACTTTCAGGATATGTATGGATAGACAAACCAGATGAAGTAAAACAATCAGCAAGAAATGACTTATATCGTGACAATAACAGTGACACAGCAGATATAAGAAAATCAGGAATTACAGTAAGATTAAAAGACAATAGTGGAAAAGTACTTCAAGAAACAAAAACAAATGAAAATGGAGAATACTTATTTGAACAAGTTGATGTAGACACAGTAGAATCAGATTATATAGAATTCTTATATGATGGATTAATTTATCAAAATGTAGATGTTCATTTAGATAAAGATAATGGTTCTAAATCAGCAGAAGGAAGTCTACGTGATGAATTTAACAACAAATTTGCAAGAATAGATCCTAAAGCAAGAGACGAAGTTCAAGTAAAAGATGGAAATGGAAACAGTGTATATAATGTTAAGTATGAATTAGATTCAGAAAACAGTACAGCTAGTATAAAAGAAAGCAATTGTGAAATTGTAGCCAATACAAGAAATGCAGGATATACAATAAAATATGACAGAAATTCTGATACAGCTGAAGTAAAAAATATAAACTTAGGTTTATATGAAAGAGAACAAGCAGATTTAGCATTAACACAAGATTTAGAGCAAGTAAAAATTAGTGTTAAAGGAGATACACATATTTATAAATATGCTTCAAGATTTGAAGGTGGAACTCCATCAGCAGATGATTGGAATGTAGGTGTTCAATTCCCTACAAATAGAAATAATACAACATATTTAAGACCAGTATATAGAGCAGATGCAGAATATCAAGATACAGAAAATGCAAATAATAACATAAAAATTTACTTAAGTTATAAAATAGCATTAGGAAATCAATCATCTATATTATCAAAAGTAAATGGTATATCAGATTACTTTGATAGCAGATATGAATTTGCAGGCGCAGGTTTAGGAATTGATGAAAAAGGAAATATAACAAATAGCTTAAAAACAAATGTTGATACAAACACAATGTATGGAAATCAATATCATAAAGTTAATATAGAAACATCATCAGTAATTAAGCCAAATGATAATCCACAATATGTATATGTACAATTTGCATTATCAAGAGAAAATATATTGAACTTATTAAATGAAGCAAAAATTGCAAATAATAATATAGAACCAAACTTGAAAAATATAGCAGAAATTACATCATACACAACATATACAGATGAATCAATGAGTAAATACTATGCAGCTGTAGACAAAGATTCAGTTATAGACAATATAATTGTAGAAGATACAAAAACATATGAAGATGATACAAGAACAGCTCCAAATGTTGGATTAGTAATAGCAAATGCAAGAGAAGTATCAGGTGTAATATTTGAAGATAATTCAGATGAAACAATGCTTAGAGAACAAAATATTCGTCAAGGTGATGGAAAATTTGACAGGAGTAAAGAATCTACAATCGGAGGAGTTACAGTAGAATTAATGGAAGTAGATGACAATGGAAATGTTACTGACAAAGTTGCACAAGTATATGACGAAACACTAAATGATGGACAAGGTGGATGGACAGAAGCTAAGTTACAAGGAACAACATCAGAAGATGGTAAATACAGCTTTAGAGGATTCGTTCCAGGAAAATATGCAGTAAAATATACATGGGGAAATGGAATGTATAAAGTTGTAAATGGTAACAGAGTAAATTATGAAAATGCAGTAGAAAACTACAAAGCAACAAATATTGATGAAAACAGATATAACCAAGAAAAATCAAACTTATATTATTATAACAAATTAAATGGCGAAGATTTATCACATGGTATTGATGATTGGAATATAAGAAAAGAAATTGACACTCAAATGAATAGCCATTCATCAGGAACAAATAATGGATATAATCATGCAACAACAGTTACAACAAACACAATGGTAACATATGCTCCAGCAATGAGATTCAAAATTGAATATGATGATAATGACCTAAATAATATTACAGAAAACGCTACAAACCAAGTTACATTTAATGTAGGAAATATAGATTTAGGAATTACACAAAGACCACAAAGTTCAGTATTACTAGAAAAGAGAATAGCACATATTAAAATGACTTATACAAGTGGAGATGTGTTAATAGATGCAGATATAGATGATGATGGAAAACTTATAGGACAAACAAATTATTTAACATATGTAAAACCAACAATATCAAATGGGCAAAGAGTAAAAGGATTCCTAAAAGCAGAAATAGACAGTGAAGTTGTACAAGATACAACACTTGAGGTAACATACAAATTTGTTGTAAAAAATACAAGTGAAGCAGATTATGCATCAGAAGGATTCTATAATTTTGGAAATGGATATTATGCATCAAGAGGACAAGCAGGAGAAACACAAAAAGAAAGAGATGTAGTAACAATATCACCATCTAAGATGATAGATTACTTAGACAAAGAGATTGTATATAATGGAGAAGCTGAAAACAGTAGTAAATATGGATGGGCATTTAAAAACTTAGATGATATCAAAAACGGAAAATATGTAACATCAGATGTAGAAAATGCACTAGGAAATAGTGATAAAACATATGAATATTATACAGAATATCTAGCAAATGCTAACTTAAAACCAAACAGAATGGTTGGAAACTCATTAACAGATGCAGGTTCAAGTGCTGATATTTACATGGTAGCAGATAAGAGTTTAACACCATCTCAAGATATAAATATTAATAACCAAATAGAAATTGTAGAATTTAACAAATCATTTGGTAGCAAGATATCTTGTACACCAGGAAACTACATACCTTTCGGTGAAGCACATGAAGTAGACGACTCTATGTCAGAAGAATTAATTATAACACCAAGTACAGGTGCAAATAAAAATTATGCTATTATAGGAACAGTAACATTTATTGCACTAGTTACTTTAGGAGCAGGAACATACTTTATTAGAAAATTCAATAAAAAACAATAGTAGGTGTTTTCGGGGCCGGACTCAAAAAACACCTTGGACTAGAAAATTCTAAGAACTGTCTTAGCTTAAATTGCTAGGGCAGTTTTTTTAGTGCTTTTGGGTCCGGCCCCAAAAGCATTAATTTAAAATAAGTAAAAAGCTTAGCAAAAATCTTGCTTTTTTGATAAATATATAATAAAATAAGAAAGTAAAAAGTAGAAAAAAAAGAAAAGATAAAAAAATATAAAAGGTATCATCACTTTTTGTAGAAAACTTTTTTAAAATAGAGTACTAAAAAAGACAAAAAATACACAAGACAAGTTGTAAAATAAGCATGTAAAAAAGTTTTAGAGGTGGTAAGGATGTTTCAGAATATAAAAGAAGGACAAGCAGGAGGAAAGCATAAAGGAGCAGGAGTATTTGCAAATGTATTTTCAATAGAAAACATACCATTATATATAATTTCATTTATGATATCAATGGTAGGAGTAGGAACAGGAGGACAAGTTTCACCATTTGGAATAAGTATGATGGCAGCATGTATGGGAAGTTCTGTGCCAATACTAGGAATAGTATTAGCAGGAATGGTAGGAAATGCAATAGGATTTGGACTAGAAGGAGCTTTTACATATTTGTTAATATCACTAGTATTTGTAGGCTCTACATTTATTATAAAACCATTGTATCAAGAAGAAGAAAAAAATGAAAAAATAAGATTATCAAAAAATGTATTTATAGCAACTTTAATAGTTCAATTTGTAAAAGTTGGATTTTCAGGCTTTACAGTTTATGATGTTTTATCAATAATAGCCTTTTCAGTAATAGCAGTTGTATTTTATAAAATATTTGTAAATTCAATAATGGTGTTTCAAGGAATTGGAGAAAAAAGAGCATATTCAATAGAAGAAGTAATGGGAGCTAGCTTATTATTAGCAATTAGTGTTACATGTTTTGGAGATTTGAATGTATTTGGATTTTCAATTCGTAATATTTTAAGTATATTAATTGTACTTGTACTTGGCTGGAAAAATGGAGTTTTAATTGGAACTACAGCAGGAGTTACAATAGGTGTAACATTAGGAGTTATTACTAATGCGGAACCTCTTATGGTAGCAGCATATGCAATTTCTGGAATGTGTGCAGGAATTCTAAATAAATTTGGTAAAATCGGTGTTATTATAGGATTTTGCTTAGGAAATGTAGTACTTGCATATGTATCTAATGGATATACTGTGGAACTTATTTATTTTAAAGAAATTTTAATAGCATCTATTGGATTATTGGCAGTACCAAAATCAATTAGAATAGATATTGAAGAATTTATGGGAAAATCAAAATTTTTGCCAGATTTTCCAAATAGAGCATTAAATCAAACAAAAGAAACAGCAGAAAGATTAAATAATGTTTCAGAAACAATTGAACAAATGGCAAGAACATATGTGGAACAAAATACTCCAGAGCAAAAGCAATTGGAAAATAAACAAATCTTTATGAATGAATTGTTGGACAACTTACAAGGTTATGAAAATAACATGTTGTATGATGATTTGAAAGATGTTGAAGGAAAAATTGATGATGAAATTTTCAAAGTTTTAATGGACAAACAAGTTATTAAAAGAGAAGATCTATTGAAAATTTTTGCTGACTGTAATAGTTATATTATTGGTTTTGAAGATAGAAAAATTAGTGAATTTTTAGAAGAAAATATAGAGCAAATGGTACGTGTTATAAATATGTCTTACAAAATTAGTAAGTCTAGTTTTGTTTGGCAGAAGAAAATGGAAGAAAATAAAAAGAATATGAAAGAACAGCTAAATGGCGTATCAAAAGCGATTTCTAATTTAGCACAAAATATAGAAAAAGATGTAACAAAAGAAGAAGAATATGGAAAAGAAAAAGTACAAATTTTGGAATTATTAAAACAAAAAGGAATAGGAATACAAGAAATATCAATAAAAAAACAAGAGCGATTTTTAATAGAAATATATATAGAAAATATGCAAAGAACAAAAATTGATGCTATAGAAAAAATATTGACAGATGTATTAAAGGAAAAAATCGTTTTAAATGATGAGGCATGCCTTGGAAATAGACTAAACTTTTTATCTGATGATAAATATGTTATGGCAGTTGGTACGGCTGATAGTATAAAGAGTAAAAGTGATGTTTCAGGAGATAGCGTTTTAAATATTAGACTTAAAGATGGTAAATATTTATTAGCTATAAGTGATGGTATGGGTTCAGGCAGAGCTGCAAAAGAGAGTAGTAGTAATGCTTTAAAAATGTTGGAAAATCTTTTGTTTGCAGGATTTCAAAAGGAAGAGTCTTTGGAACTTATTAATACTAGTTTGATAAATCAAAATAAAGAGGTTTTTGCTACATTAGATATTGCAATTGTTGATTTGTATAAAGGGAATATTGAGTTTATTAAAAGTGGTGCTTGCCCAACTTATATTAAAAAGGGTGATAAGGTTCAAATTTTAAAGGCTAATTCGTTGCCTGCTGGTATTGTTCCTAATGCTAATTTGCAAGTTTATGATAAGGATATTGATAGTAATGAAATTATACTTATGTGCTCTGATGGTATTTTGGATTCTAATGTTGAGTATAAGAATAAGGAATTGTGGCTTAGATATGTTCTTGAGGATATTGAGACTACTAATACTAAGAAGATTGCGGATTTGGTTTTGAATGAGGCTATTGACAATTGTTATGGTGTAGCTAAAGATGATATGTCAGTTTTGGTTTGTAGATTTTTAAGAAAATAGTTGAAAAATAATTACAATTTTGACATAGAGAGGAATGTGGTAAAAAGTGAGTAGAGGAAGAAATAGAGGAAGAAGATATGATGCAGAACCTAAATTGAATATGAAAAAAGTATTTGCAGTAATAGTAGCTTTTGTAGTAATTATCATGTTTATTCTTGTAATAAAAGGGGCTTTTGATGGAGGAGACAAAACAAATACAAGCACTATAAGTAAAAGATATTTTTCAATGTTTAAAGATGACAACTGGGGAGTAATAGATTCAGATGGAAATACAGTAATAGATCCAGTCTATCAAGAAATGATAGTAGTACCAGATGAAAAAAGTGATGTGTTTTTATGTACATATGATGTTAATTACAGTACAGGGGAATATAAAACAAAAGCTTTAAATAGTAAGAATGATGAAATATTAACAGGTTATGATACAATAGAGGCAATAGCTAATAAAAATGACAATTCTTTATGGTATGAAGAAAATGTTTTAAAAGTAAAAAAAGATGGTAAATATGGTCTTATAAATTTAAAAGGAAAAGAAATATTGCCTATAGAATATGATGATATACAAGCATCTTTGGGTGTAAAAAATGCTTTAAAAATTCAAAAAGACGGAAAATGTGGAATTGTAAATACAGAAGGAAAAATTGTTATAAACCCAGAATATGAGGATATTTTACAATTGGGAGAAGATAATAAATCAGGATATATTGTAAAAAATGAATCTGGAAAATACGGAATTGTAGATTATTCTGATACAACAGTTTTACAATGTGAATATGATGAAATTACTCAAATACATGGCAATGATATGTATGTTGTAAAAAAAGCTGGTAAACAAGTTTTGGTAAATAAAGATGGAACAGAAGCAATGAAATCAGCTTCAAATTATAGTACAATAGAAGCAGTGTTGAAAACTGAAAGTGCAGGAGTTATCATTACAAAGGGTGGAAAATATGGAGTTATTAATTTAAATGGTCAAACTATTATAGAACCTAAATATGATGAACTAAAAGAGGCAAAATCAGGTATATTTATTTACAAGAAAAATGGTAAATATGGAATTATAGATGCATCAGGTAATGAGAGAATTTCAGCACAATATACAAATATTACATATCAAGAAAGTGCAGATATGTATATAGCAGAAAAAGAAAATTTTGAATCAGACATAATAGATAGCAATTTTGATGTGGAATTGTCAGGAATGTTGGTTGAATTTAACTCAGAAGATGGGTATATAAAAATCAAAAATCAAGATGATGTGCAATATTATAATTTTAAATATGAGGAAAAAAAGGATACTGAAATTTTTACAAACCATACTCTATTTTTGAAAAAGCAAAATGGAAAATATGGCTTTGTTGACAAACAAGGTAATGTTGTGGTAGATTATCAGTATGATGATGCTACAGAGCAAAATGATTACGGCTTTGCAGGTATCAAAAAGGACGGAAAATGGGGTTCTATAGATAGTAAAGGAACAATAGTACAAGAACCTATATATAATTTAGATAGTTATTTATTAGTAAACTTTATTGGTAGATGGCATTTAGGAGAAGACTTAAATATGAATTATTATAACCAATTATAAGATATAGAATGGAAAGGAAAAATAATAGGTGATAGTAAATGGGACAAAAGATAAAATATCAATATTCATATTTTATACATCCTTTTGTAATAAAGGAAAATAAATATCAAAAATATTTGTTAAAATTAATAAAAGATAAAAATGTACAGTTAAAAATTTTTAGAAAAGAGAAAGACTTACGAGTATATCAATATTTTTTACCAAAAGTGCAAGAGTTCTTGTTTTCAAGTTTTGGCTTTTCAGAAGCTAAAAAGAAAAAATTAGAAGAATTGCCAATTGAAACAAAAGCAGCAATTTTGGCAGAATATCCTTGTACAATTTTTGAATATAATTTGCCACGTGATGTTCATGGAAAAACAGATGAAAATTGCATCTTTTTCAAGATACGCAAATTAGAAATAATATGTTTTAATACAGGAATATGTTTTTTACTTATAAAAACAAATCTAGATAATACAGATGAATTTACAGATATTTTAAATTTTAATTATCGTTTTCGTGATATACAAAAAGAAGATGAAGGAATTGGAACATATCAAAATATACATTTACAAACAGATACTTTTTCAGATGTTAAAAAATTCACAGATTTAGTAGAAGATATAACAGGTTCAAAAGTTGAATCTATAAAATTAGATTTAGATACAGAACGCTTTTTGAGTTATTCATATGTATGTATTGACCAACAAAATTGGGGATTAAATAGTCCATTTGAAAATGTTGAAAATAATTTTGTAAAGTTTTCTAATTTCTTATCTGCGGATAATAGTGTTGACTTTGGAAAAGATAATAATGCAGTTAGTTTTTCTAAGTGGAAATATGCAAAGCTTAGTGTTTCTAAACAAGGAGTAACATTATTTGCATCTGATGCAGATATGTATAATTACACAATTTTACCAGATGAATTTGAAGGAATTTATTTATATACATATATTTTAAATTTGTACAAAAAAATATATTTGAAAAAGATTGATTTTGAGTTTCAAAAATCACAAGATACTAAGTCAGCATGTAAAAAATTTGTTGATTTTACAAAAAAACTTTGGATTCAAGAAGTTACAGATGAAGAAGTAGGTTCTTGGATAAATTTAGAAATTTCTAAAAAATTAGAAATTAATAATTTATATTTTGATGTTAAAAATCAATTTGATGTATTATATAAAAATATGAAAGTAGAAAGAAATTCTAAGATTACTTTAGTTCTTATGGGAATTCTAGTTGTAACTTTGATTTTTAATGTTTTGAATTATTTTAGATTATTAGGTTGAGAAGTTGAAAAATAATTATATTTTGGTAGAGTATTAGCCTTGCCAAAATTTAATTATTTTCCGACTTAGCTTGGAATTTGTGAAAGGAAAAAAACTAAATATGAAAATTACTTGTGGTACAGATATAATAGAAATTGAAAGAATCAAACAAACAATGGAAGATATGGAAGATGCTTTTAAAGAAAGAGTTTTTACAGAATCAGAGATAGAATATTGTGAATCTAGAAAAAAACAAAAGTACCAGCATTATGCAGCAAGATTTGCTGCAAAAGAAGCGGTATTTAAAGCTATATCTACAAATTTGAGTGATAAATATGCAATTACTTGGAAAGATATTGAGATAATTGATGATAAAGAGGGTAAACCCTATGTACATTTATATGGCTTAGATGAGAGTATTTTTGAAAGTATTGATATTAGCATATCTCATTGCAGGGAGTATGCTGTTGCATATGTAGTTGCCTTGCAAAAGTAAAGGTGTTTTTGGGGACGGACTCAAAAAACATCTATAAAAGTTTAATTTTTTACAACTAGGTTTGTGATTGAAGAAAGGGACGAAATAAGGATGCTAGAATTGATAGATAGTCATGCACATTTAGATGATGAAAAGTTTGATAGTGATAGAGAAGAAATAATTTCTAAAATAAAAAATGATGGAATTAAAAATTTTATAACAGCAGGATATAGTTTGGAAGGCTCAAAAAAGGCAGTTAAGTTAGCAGAAAAATATGATTTTATATATGCTACTTGTGGCATTTCACCTAATGATATTCCACAAGATGAGGAAAGTTTGTGGAAACAAATTGATGAAATTGAGAATTTGGTGGAAACACATAGAAATATAAATCAAATGGATATTAATGAAAATCAAGATAATACTGTAAATAAAGAAGTGCAAAACCAAGAAAATAAGAAAAGCAAAATTGTAGCAATAGGCGAGATTGGTCTTGATTATTATTGGGAAAAAGATGAGCAGATGAGAGAGCTACAGAGAGAGACTTTTGTAAAGCAAATTCAATTAGCTAATAAATTAGAATTACCAATTGTAATACATACAAGAGATGCAATAATGGACACTTTAGAAATATTAAAACAAAATTCAGTTAATAAAAAAGGTGTTTTTCATTGTTGCCCACAAAACAGGGAATTAATTAAAGAAGGACTAAAATTAGGATTTTATATATCTTTTGCAGGTCCTATTACTTTTAAAAATTCTAAAAATGCAGATGAAATGATTAATTTGGTTCCAAATGATAGGATTTTAATAGAAACAGATAGTCCATATTTAGCCCCAGAGCCAGTACGAGGGACAAGAAATGATCCTAGAAATGTAAGATTTATAGCTCAAAAAATTGCTAATGCAAAAAATATTTCTATAGAGGAAGTAGCTAATATGACTATGCAAAATATGAAGAATATTTTTGAAATTTAATTAGCATAAAAATAAAAAAAATACTTTTTTGGTTATATTTAGGGCATTGAGAGCATATAATATTAATAGAAAAAGCTTGATATAAGCTTTTTGAGGACTTGCTAAAATTTGACAAAATTTTTATATGGTGGTATAATAGAGCTATTCGGAGACAGGAAAAGCAAAAGTTGAAAAGTGATTATAATTTTGGCTGTGTTAAAATTTAATAATTTTCAACTGAACTCAAGTATTAGGAAGGATGATAAATAATGAAAAACAAAGAAAACGCTTCACTTTCAATTGTAAAAATTATATGTGTTAGCATTATCTTAGTATTAATATCAGGTATAGGAGTTTTAGCAGTTAATAAAAATATGACTGATGTAAAAATCATATTACAAAATGGATATGAATTATCAACTATTACAGCAAAAGAAAAAGTTTCTGATGTATTAGCAGAAAATAATATTATATTAGATGACACACAAAAGACAGTTCCAGATGTAGAAGAGAAAGTTACAGAAGGAATGGTTATAAAAATTACAGATAAATCTTATAATGAAGTTAAAATAGCAGAAGTTTCTGAGCAAGGTGTAAAAACCTCTTTAGATGAATTAATGCAAAATTATGCACCAATTACAGAAAAAATAGTTGTAGAACAAGAGGCAATACCTTTTGAAACTATTACAAAAAACACAGCAGGAACAGACTCAAATGTTCAAAATAAAGTTTTACAAGAAGGTCAAGAAGGATTAAAAGAAGTAACTTATAGAGTTAAATATCAAAATGATGTAGAGATTGAAAAAACACAATTATCAGAAGTTGTTGTTAAAGAACCAGTAAATAAAATAGTTCAAGTAAATAAAAAAGTTGTAACATCAAGAGGAGCAACAACATCTAGAACATCAGCTTCAAGAGGAGCAACAACATCATATTCTGGAGGAAAATGGACATATTCAGCAAGTGATTTAGACTTATTATGTGCAATAACAGCACAAGAATCAGGCTCAAGTTATGCAGGTTCGCTTGCAGTTATATCAACAGCATGCAATAGAGCAGAAAGTTCAAAATGGAGAAAAAATGGATCTGATCCATTAAGTCAATACAAAGCTAGAGGACAATTTTGTTATTCAATAGATAGTCATTGGAAAAATAAATTGAATGGTAGATATCCTTCATATGTTAAACAAGCAGTTGTTGATGCTTTAAATGGAAAAAGAAGCCATAAATATTTATCTTTTAGATCTGCTGGTACACATGCAGGAGTATATATAGGTGGAAATGTATATTTTTAAATAACAAAAAAATCAAGTTTTAATACTTGATTTTTTTGTTGACTTTTAGCTGTAATCATGTTATAAAAATAAAAGATAATAATATTGAAAGGAATGAAATGAAAAATGAAACTTATATCATGGAATGTAAATGGAATAAGAGCATGTGTAAACAAAGGATTCAAAGATTTTTTCAAAGAAATAGATGCAGACATATTTTGTATTCAAGAAACAAAATGCCAACCAGAGCAAATAGAGTTAGAATTTGAAGGATACAAATCATATTATAACAGTGCAGAAAGAAAAGGATATTCAGGAACAGCAATTTACACTAAAATACCACCTATAAATGTATTTTATGGAATAGGCATAGATGAACATGATAAAGAAGGAAGAGTTATAACATTAGAATTTGAGAGCTTTTATATGGTAACAATATATACACCAAACTCAAAAAGAGAACTAGAAAGACTAGAATATAGACAAGTATGGGAAGATGAGATAAGAAGATATTTGTTAAAGTTAAATGAAAAGAAGCCTGTAATAATGTGTGGAGATTTAAATGTGGCACATGAAGAAATAGATTTGAAAAATCCAAAAACAAATAGGGGGAATGCAGGATTTACAGATGAAGAAAGAGAAAAAATGACAGAACTATTAAATGCAGGATTTGTAGACACTTTTAGATTTTTATATCCAGACAAAACAGATAGTTATAGTTGGTGGTCATATATGGGAAAAGCAAGAGAAAAAAATGTAGGATGGAGAATAGACTATTTTATAGTATCTGACAGTATAAAAGACAAAATTCAAGATGCAATAATTTATCCAGAGGTATTTGGAAGTGACCACTGCCCTGTCGGACTAGAGATTGATGTTTAGGTGCTTTTGGGGACGGACTCAAAAAGCATCACTCAAAAATTATTTTACTAATATATATTTACATCGTAATAGAAATATGAGATATCAAAAAAGTGCAATAAATGGTGTAAATAGATAATATGGAAAGGAATTTATATTTTATGTTAAAAGATGTTAAAGAAGAAAAAAGAGAAAACAGAAAGCTGAGTGCAAAAAGATGGGTATCATATTTTTTGCTAGCAGTATGTATAATTATAGTTTATAAAATACTTGATAATTTTGGAAATGTGCAACAATGGTTTGGCACACTATTTAAAGTATTAAAGCCATTTTTAGCAGGAATTTTTATAGCATATATTTTAATGTTACCATGTAGAAAAATTGAAAAGACATATAAAAGTTCTAAGTTCAAATTTTTGTCTAAACATGCTAGAGGGTTAAGTGTTTTTACTACATATTTAATAACATTGTTAATACTTATAATAATTATTAATTTTATTTTTCCAATATTAAAAGAGAGTGTTATGGAATTAATTATGGGGATTCCAGGTTATTATGAAAGTATTGTAAATCAAGTAAGCAATTTGCCTGAGGATTCTATTTTTAAAAGTGACGTAGCAAATACAATTATTGAAAATATAAGAAATATAAATGTACAAGAATTATTAAGTTTAAATTATGAAAAAGTATTGCAATATGCTCAAAATATATTAAATGTATTTTCATCAATTTTTGATATTTTCGTATCATTAGTTGTTTCAGTGTATGTTTTATTGCAAAGAGCAGAAATTATGAAATTTTTCAATAAATTAGCTAAAAGAGTTTTTAACAAAAAAACATATGATCATATTGATAAATATTTTGGCCAGGCAAATGAAATGTTTTTCAAGTTTGTTGGAAGCCAAGTAATAGATGCTTTTATTGTTGGAATATTGACTACAATTGCAATGAGTATAATTGGAGTTAAATATGCTCCATTATTAGGATTTATGATAGGTTTATTTAATTTAATTCCATATATTGGAGCTATTGTTGCAGTAGCAGTGGCAATTTTAATTACTTTTATTACTGGCGGATGGTTACAAGCTTTAATTATGGCTATAGTTGTAATTATTTTACAACAAATAGATGCTAATATTATCAATCCGCGTATTATAGGAAATTCATTGGAAATAAGTCCACTGTTGGTTATCTTTTCTGTTACAGTTGGTGGAGCATATTTTGGTATGATTGGTATGTTTTTAGCTGTTCCTGTTGCAGCAGTTATTAAACTTATTTTAGAAGATTTTGTTAATAATGAAGTTTAAAAAATATATTAATTTTTAAGAAAAAAAGGCATTTTGGTCTAATAATTTTATAAAAACTAAAAAAAGTGCGAATGCACTTTTTTTAGTTTTGCAAATTTTATAATTAATGTTAGCTTTTATTTTATAGATTTTTTCTTTTTACCTTTAAAGATAAAAATACAAATAATAATAAGAATTGCAGCAATAATTGCAATTAATCCAGGCCAGCCTAAAATAGAAACAAATTTGCTACCAAGAGACATAATAAGGCCAGCAAGTAAAACACCAAGAGTAACTGCAGAGATGCTAGTTTTAAAATCAATATTTAAGAAACTAGCAGCTAAAGTTCCGGTCCAAGCGCCTGTCCCAGGAAGAGGTATTCCAACAAATAAAAGTAAAGCAAAAAATAAACCTCTTTCTCCAGCTGTTTGTTTTAATTTTTCTCCACCTTTTTCACCCTTTTCTAAGCACCAAGTAAAAAATTTGCCAATAACTTTTTTATCTTTTCCCCATTCAAGAACTTTTCTTGCGAATAAGTATATTATAGGAACAGGAAGCATATTTCCTATTATAGCAACAGGATAATAAATAAATATGTTAAGGCCTAAGCTTTCAGCAATTGGAATAGCTCCTCTTAATTCTACTATTGGTACCATGCTTATAAAAAATGTTATTAAATATTTCACAAAAATTGGTAATGACGCCATTTTTATCGTCCTTTCTTAAAATATTTTGTTCCAATCAGATTGTTGTAGATTGGACACAAACAAATCAATGTTTGATTTTATGAATTTTAGAAAATATATCATAATTATATTTTATTGTCAATGTTTGTATGATTCAATTTCCTAAATTTTCAGCAATAATTTAATTTTGACAATTTAAATTTTTACATTTATAAATTATAAAATTCAAAATCAAATAATTGAGAATACAAGCAATTCCTAAAGGAATGATTTTATCAATAATGTAGTGTAATTCATTTATATCAAACCACCAATTAAAAACAGTAATGCAACAGACAAATAAAGCAAGCATTAAAATTGCAAGAATAAGTCTAAAAGGAGAAAAAGGCAAATTTGATTTTTCACTTTTTCTGCTTTTGGCTAAAGTAAACAATAATAGCAATCCTAGAATACCTGTTGAAATAATGCACAAAGTAGAGCTTTCAGCAGCTGTTAAGATATTATATTTTTTTAATATTGTTATTGCAAATATATTTGTTGTTACACATAATGCAGTTGGCAATGATTTTGATATTACATTTTTCAAGAAGTTACCTTTTATACGTTCTTTGTTAGGTTCTAATGCTAAAACAAATGAAGGTATGCCTATTGTTACAGTACTAATTAAGCTTAATTGAATTGGTTCAAAAGGATACGATTCTCCAATTAGCAAAAACAAAATAGCGTTTAAACATGAGTAAATAGTTTTAACTAAAAATAGAGAAGCGGAACGCTCAATATTGTTGATTGTTCTTCTACCTTCTGCAACAATTTTAGGCATAGAAGAAAAGTCGGAATTTAACAAAATCAATTGAGACACATTTTTTGCTGCATCACTTCCATTAGCCATTGCAATACTACAATCAGAAGTTTTTAAAGCTAAAACATCATTAACTCCATCACCAGTCATAGCAACGGTTTTACCATTGTTTTGTAAAGCTTCTATAATTAATTTTTTTTGTATGGGTGAAACTCTGCCAAAAATAATATGATTTTCGACTATTTTATTGATATCACAATCTTTAACAGTAGACATATCAATATATTTATCATAGTTTTCTAAGCCAACCTGTTTACCAATTTTAGAAACGGTTACAGGATTATCACCTGATATTATTTTTATATTTACACCTTGATTTTTAAAATATTGAAGAGTATTTTTAGCATCTTTACGTATTATATCAGAAAGTATGACAAATCCAAGCAATTCTAGATTTTCTGGTAATTCATTATTCTCAAAATCATTATTTGAATATGCTATTGCAAGAACCCTATAATCTTCTTGATAATGTAAAATATCATTTTTAAAAATATTGAATTGTTGTTTTAACACAAACTCTGGTGCTCCTAAAACATAGCTTCCATTATTGGTTATTGATATTCCAGACCATTTTTTTTCTGAAGAAAAAGGTACAGCCTGATTAAGCTGATAATTTTTATCAATTTTTGTTTTGTTTTTAGTACAAAAATTTCTAATAGCTTCTATTGTTGTGTTAGAATCTGGTGAAAATTTAGCAAATAAGTTTAATATTATTTGTAAGTTTTCTGAATTTCTAATTGTATTTGTATTTTGAATATTTTCTGGTTTTTTAGAATTTACAGAGCTCTTTTCTAAAAGTTTTTCTTGCATAATTGGAATTGTTTTTTCTACTTGAAGTTTACCTTCTGTTAGTGTTCCAGTTTTATCTAAGCAAAGGGTGTCAACCCTTGCTAATGTTTCTATGCAATAAAGTTCTTGTACTAGAACTTTTGATTTTGAAAGTCTTATAACACTTACGGCTAAAACAGTACTTGTCAATAGGACTAGGCCTTCTGGTATCATACCAATTATTGCAGCAACAGATTTTATAACTGCTGATTGATATGTATTTCCAGGAATACGTAATTGATTAGCAAAAAATAAAATTCCAATAGGTATAATTGCAAAAGTTAGTATTTTTATTATTTGGTTTAGAGAAGTCATGATTTCTGATTTTACTTTTTTTACATATTTGGCACTACTTGAAATTTTGGCAGTATAATTTTCTTCTCCTATATGTTCAATTTTTGCGGTAGTATTGCCACTTACAATGTAGCTTCCAGAAAGTAGTAAATCACCAACTTTTTTTCTAATTGTATTTGTTTCTCCAGTTATGCAAGATTCATTTACTTCGACCTCATTATTTAGAATTTTGCAATCTGCTGCAATTTGGTCACCTGTTTTTAAGATGATAATATCATCTAAAACTAATTGATGAATATCTATATTTTCCTTTTTACTATTTCTTATTACTGTAGCTTTTGGAGATGCAACTATTGACAATTTATCCACTACTTTTTTTGAATGGATTTCTTGAATAGTGCTTATTGCTGTATTTATTATTACTATGAGTAAAAATAGCATGTTTTTGTATGAGCCTACAAAAAATATACATAGTCCTAATACAAGATTTATTAGATTAAATAATGTAAAAAAGTTTTCGTATAATATTTTTTTTATGCTTTTTGTTGGTACTGTTGTGTCATGATTTACTAGATTTTCTTCTATTCTTTTTTGGACTTGTTCTGTTGTTAGTCCTGTTTCTATATTTGCTTCATATCTTTCTATATTTTTCAAATTTATCACATTCCTTTTACATATTAAGTTGTAGGCAAATTTGTGTTAGGTTAATATGTCTACTTTGAGTTTTTTTATATTAAAATTATACTGTTTTTTGGCTTATAAATCAAGATTTTGTGGAATAAAAAATAAGATGAAATATTGATGTGAAGTTGTATTTTTGATTTGTTTTATTTATGTTATGATAAAATATTGTATTTAAAGTTTAAAACTTAACAAAGGCTTTTATATTAAATTTTATATCATATACCAACAAAAAATGCAATAGTTAATGTCGAAAAAAAGTTGTATAAAAAATATGAAAAATTTCTGAAAACTGTTAATGCTGTAAATAAATCTATTTTTTTACTTTTTGTTAAGTTTTAAACTTAACAAAAAAATAAAATATGGAAGAGGGGAAAAATAATGAAAAAAAACAAAAGAAATACAAGAGGAATTACGCTAATAGCATTAGTAATTACAATCATAGTGTTACTAATATTAGCAGGAGTAACAATAGCAGCATTAAATGGAGACAATGGAATATTAACTCAAACAAGTAATGCAAAAATGGAAACAAGAGGGGCAAATGTAGAAGAAGCAAAAAACTTATGGCTTATGGAAAAAAAACTAAATTCAGCGAAGAGTTTAGATGATGTATTAGAAGAATTGAGAGAACAAGGGTTATTGACAGATGATGAAGTAATAGAAATAAAAAGAAGAGGAAAAATAAAAATAGGAAGTAGAACAATTATATTTGAAAAAAAAGTTGAATTAGTAGCTAAAGTTATGTATGATCATTATAATAATAAATATGGGATAGCGGTAGGATTTAAAGATTATCAAGTATATTCAGATATCGAAATAACAAAAAAAGATTTAGAAAATTATATTGAAAAAGAAAAGGAAAATATTTTTATAAAAATAATAAATACTATAACTGATTCTAATGTGAACAATTTAGGAGATGCGTTTAAGTGTGCATATGAGAAAGAAATAACCTCTAAACTTTGTACAACATTAAATGAATTTGCAATAGAAGTTGGTGCAAATTCAGTAGAAGAAATGTTACTCATGGCCAAAGAAATTTGGGAAGCAGATTTAAAAAAAGAACAGATAGAAGGAGAAATAATAGATCCTGATGGTAATAAAGCATTAATATCAACGGCTAATATAAAAGTTAGACAAAATGGAAATGGAGCTTTTACATCATATGCCTATATATACGAAATAACTCAAAATGGTAGTTATACATTTGAATTTTTAGGAAATGATAAAGAAACAAAGGGGAACATTACAATAACAATAGATGAGAATCATCCATGTATAGTTGAAACTTGGAGCTTAGATTTTAAGACTATGTTGGCGGGTATAGGAAATTTTGTAGATCCTGAACAAGCAAGAGCAGAAAATGCAATATATAGAGAAATGTATGATGGACCAGAAAGTTTTGATTTGACACAAAATTTAAAAAAAACAAGCTATGATCCTCAATTTAATGAGGAGGTAAAACAGTTAGATTTAATTATAAATAAAAAGCTAGATGCAGATGTTATTTTGACTTATAATGGAAAAGAATATGTTACAAAATCAGATTTCTGGATTCCAATGTAAAAAATTGAATCTATAATTAAAAAAATTTTTATTAGATATTAGTTAAATATCTGTGTATATAAATATAGGAAATGCAAATCACATCTGTTTATTATTATTTACTATGGTAAAAAGAGAAAAACTTGCAAAATTAATACAAAAGTCGTGGTAAAAACTTGCATTTTTAAAACAATAAACAAGCGAAGTCTTTAAATTCATATTAGCTAATTATAAGACTGTAACTAGATATATGAATTTTGAAAAAGATTGTAATGTTTATGTTGATGAAAAAAATATTGAACATTATCCATTGTTTATGGTAATGTTTTTGTAAAATTGTAATAAAAAATAATATGTAATTAATGATATTCATTTCGCAAAGAATAAAAAATTAATTTTGCGAAGTGGATATTTTTGTTTTGTATGTAAAAAGTGTACTTTTAGTTTGTTCTATAAAATCCATATATATGATAGAATTTTTGTATTGAATAAAATATGGATTTTTGAAAAAGTTTTTTTATATATGCTTATATATGTTTAATTTGATAAAAATTATTTTTCAAAAGGTAAAATTAATCTTTAAACTTAACAAAAAAGTAAAAAGCTAGATTTACTTACAATATTAACCGTTT
>ENA-ORUQ01000944-ORUQ01000944.1-human-gut-metagenome-genome-assembly--contig:-NODE-944-length-30153-cov-5.137119_pt1 | contig 30153 bp, 27 predicted proteins | sample MGYA00242081_ERZ509211 | MGnify/ENA primary metagenome ERZ509211 (study PRJEB26280, sample SAMEA2338785) | human gut metagenome | biome: human gut; feature: human-associated habitat; material: faeces...
GTCGATGCGGTCGAGGATGTCCGTCGGGTTCTTCCGATCCCGGCGCAGGTTGCTGACGGAAATGCCGAGGTCGTGGGACTTCCAATCCTGCGACAGCACCTCCAGCGTGAAGCGGTGGTTGATGTCCTCCACGACCCGATTGATGGCGCTGGTCAGCTCGCCCTTCTCGTATAAATCCCGCAGATGACGGAAGTGCCCCTCGTACTGATAGCAGCGCAGAGAGTGCTGGATGTTGCGGGCAATGGCGGTATCCACGTATTCGTCAGTGCTTTCCTTGCTGGCAAAGGTGGAGGTCTCGTTATAGTGGACGCCGCCGAGACTCATAGTGCCGCCATATCGAATGTACTCGTCGATGCTATGGATGCCGAGCACGGACTCAAACTCACGGTAGGGGATGAAGGTGGTGTGCAGCAGAATGCAGCGGTCGTAAAGCTGCTCGTCCTCGGTAAAGAGGAAGCCCAGCGAGTCCTTGCCGGAGAGCACGATCTTCATACCGCAGGCCGCAAACACGTCAGAAAACAGCGCTGCGCTCTCGATGAAATCCTCCATCAGCGTCACCTTGTCGAGGAACACATAGCGAAAGCCCTGCGTCTCCAGCAGCTTGAGATCACGGTTTACATCCGCCAGCGTATCTCTTGCAGTGATCTGAATGAACGCTGCCTTGGCAAGCTCTGCGTCGTTCATCTCCGCAAAAATCTGACGAATCATGGTGGTTTTCCCCGTCCGGCGCAGGCCGTAGAGAATGAACACCTTGTCCTGCGGCTCGCCGTAGACAAAATCATGCAGCTGCCGGAAGCACTTGCGCTTGCGATAGGCCCGAACAGGCGATGCAAAGGAGCGCAGCGCCTCGCCAGTACGGACATTGGTGGTAAACGCGGAGGCATTCACAGATTTCCCCTTGGGCAGTTGCTTTTTCAGCGCCTTCAGCTCATGCTCCAGTTCCTTCCGCCGCTCGATTTGGGTGCGGAAATTCTCCAATTCGTCAGCAGGAATATACTTCTCCCGCCGCTTCTTGTTTTCTGTCCAACGATGGTAGAAATAGTCCTTGTCTCTGACGGTTTTCTTTGTAATGAAACCGGCTGGCAGAGCAGAAATCTGCTGTTCCAGCTCCGCCGCGCGGGTTTGCATCTCAGATAAGTCCATAGCGCACCTCATGTTCATTAGTGGTATTCTATGCAGAATTATACCCTATTATACCCTCGAAGTCAAGGGTATAATAGGGTATAATTATTTTCTTCGAGCTGCTTAGCTACTAATATTCAAAGCACTTTCCTCAGCGTCTTCCTTGGTATTATACTTTCCCAAGTGAAATAGAAATGGTGCCTTTGGCATAACCATCATCAAGCCTATATCAGTGAAAACGAACGACAACATGCATGCTCAACCGTGTGCCCCTCAACGGGAAGAAGGGCAAGCATGCCCACGTCTTTATTGACGAGTTCCATGTGGTATTTGTGAATGAGTTCGCGGCGCAGTTCGTCAACTCTGCACGACGGCAGTTCCGTAAGCGCAGCGCACAACTCTGACGATAGCTCCCGCGTGAATAGTTGCTGTTGTACTACCATTTGCTACGTCTGAAACAGTTGCTCTTTTAGGATATCAGAAGTCAAAAATTGTGGGAAGAATACTCGGTATATTACTTGTAGTAGTTTCTGCGTTGTAAATAGATATGACCCACAGAAGGTAAAGAAAAGAGGGATAGAAAAGAATCAGGCGTTAGAAAGTATTTCACGGAGGAGATCAAGAGGGCTTTTGCCGCCCAACGTGCGCATGGGCTTTCTGTTGCTCCAACGCAAATGATCTTTGAACTTTCGATTTAGATCTTTTACACTTACAAACTTTTCCCAGTTGTAAAAATAGCGCTGGTCGTTTCGATGACTCCGCTCTACCTTGCCGTTGTGCCAAGGCGTTCTGGGCGGAATCAGCTTGTGCTGCCCGCCGGTGTTCTTCAAAGCGATGTCAAACGGACAGAGTCCATATCGCTGATGTACTTGTATGTAAACTTAGTTCCGTTATCCGTCTGGATCGTCTGAATCTTGAAGGGAAATATTTTTTGAAGCATTTTGAAGAACTTTACCGAGTTTTCCGGTGTATATTCCTCAAACCCGTAAATAAATCGTATCCTGGTGCATTCGTCTATAGCTGTCCATTGGTAAAAGTGCTTTTCGTCCCGTCTCGCTGCGCCTTTCAGGCAGTTATACGGCACTTTTTTAACGTCTACCTGCACTTTTTCTCCCGGGACGAGAATCTCGGGATACCGGCGGTCACTCTTGCGTATGTTTGGCTTCTCCTGCTTGCCTCCGCACAGTCCGAGTCTTTTAGCGGCATAGATCCCGAAACCGGCGTTTGCGCAAATTTTGTTGACTATTGAGAACGGAATCGGTATAATGAAAGCAAAAGTATTCTGAGCAGGAGGACGAAATGCATGGCGACGATCAAGGATGTTGCTAGGATAGCGGGCGTGTCCGTGTCGACCGTCTCTCACGTGGTCAACGGAACCCGATACGTTAGTCCTGAGAAAGTCCGGAAGGTCGAGGACGCTATTCGCCAGCTGGACGAGCTCCCGAATTTCATCGCGAAACGGAGCGCATTGAAGAGCAAACTGTCCGAAAGCCGCTATGTGCTGATCTTGCTGTCGAAAAAACGCAGCCTGTTTCAGAATCAAGTCAAGGAAAAGCTGGAAGAAATCGTAGAGCAGAAAGGCTATATCGCCATTTCGCTGGCGTATGACCTCGATGAAGACCGACTGGCGGCCATTCGCGCACTGGCGGGAACGCTGGATCTTGCGGGAATGGTCGCTTTCCCGGACCGGGAAGGTGTGCTTTCCGGAGCCTTTTTCAAAGGGCTCCGGTTTCCGGTGGTTCTGATTGGGAACCCTGTGGATCGGTTTGCCGCAGACACCCTGCTGCCCGACACCTTTGAGGGCAGCTACCGCGCGGTGCGGCACCTGATTAAAAACGGGCATGAGCGAATCGCTTACCTGTGTGAGTCGGAAGTGTGCGGCACCCAAAGGTTTGAAGGCTACAGGAAAGCTCTGGAGGATTCCGGCATTGCGTTGGAAAAAGTGCTGGTCCGCGCGGGCTTGAAAACCGAGGCGTTGGCCGCCGAAGCTATGGCGCAGATCGTCGCGGCAGAGCCTGCGCCCACCGCGGTCGTGATTGCCGACTCGCTGCCTCTGATTCCCGCCATCCGGTATGGGATCGGCCACAACATCGCCGTGCCCGGCGACCTCTCTGTCGTCAGTCTGAACGATCCGGAATGGGCATCGCTGACGACGCCGGAGCTCACTTGCGTGGATAAACAACCACGGCAATTTGCGCTTTCCGCCGCGGACCTGCTGTTCCGGCGGATTGACCGCGGCGAAATTGCAAACCTCTCTTCGCCCGCGCATGCGTACTGCACGAAAACTCTCCCCTCAATCCTCAATGTGCGCAACTCCACCTGCGGAATCGGCCGGGGTCCCTTCGGGGAACGGGCAGCGGGCGCGGGCGGCCTTGCCTTATCCGAAGTGGAAAAGGAAAAGATTCGGCAAAAGCAGTACACGGCGGCGATCTCATTCCACTATACGGGCAAGGCGTGGATGCGCCTGCAGGAAAAGGGTATCAAAAAAGTCTTCGATGAGCTTGGGATTTCCGTCATCGCCGTCACAGACGCTCATTTCAACGCGGCACTGCAATGCAAACAGTTGGAAAGCATCAAATTTCTGAAGCCGGATCTCCTAATCTCGATCCCCGTTGATACTAGGGGCACCGCGGAAGCCTTCCGCTCGATTGCGGACAGCGACACCCGGTTGGTGCTGATCACCAATGTCCCGGAGGGACTCACCCCGAAGGATTACATCTCCTGTATCTCCGTAAATGAGCGATCCCACGGGGACAGTATGGGCCGCGGGTTGGGCGAGTATATGGTACGGCACGGTCTGAAATATGCGGGGCTGATTTGCCACGGCGAGCAGAACTTCTTTGCCACAAAGCAACGGGACGGCGCGGCGGAACAGGTTCTGACGGAGGAATACCCGGAAATCCGGGTGTGCGGAAAAGTCAATTTCCTGACAGAGGTGGACGTCTACCAGAAAACACTGAAGCTCATCGGGATGTACCCGGAGATTCAGGCTCTGTATGTTTCTTGGGACGGTCCCGCGCTGGAGGTGATAAAGGCCCTGACGGAGCTGGAGCGCACGGACATCGCGATCGTCACGGGAGATCTGGACTATGCCATCGCCATGCAGATGGCACAGGGCGGCATGGTCAAAATGATTAGCGCGCAGTGCCCCTATGAGCAGGGGGAAGCCATCGCAATGGTGGCAGCCAACGGCCTGCTGGGAAAAGCGGTCCCCTCCTTCATCGGGGTGGAGCCCATCAGCATCGACCGGGAGAACCTGCTGAAAAACTGGAAGGCGATCTTCAAGGAGGATCCGCCGGCGGCGTTGCGCAACGCGATCAACCGCAGCGCCGGCGCACTTTAACGGCGGTTCGCCGCGTTCAAACCGACCGACAGAATACCAAGCGGATAAGCATCTGGAAGCAGGGCTTATCCGCTTTTTACATAGCGCCCGCGCAAGCCGGGTTCCCGGAATTTTTCATTGCCCCTATCCCCCGCGCGGCTTTTCGGCCGCGTTTTTTTTTGGCGCAGTAAAGAAAATTTGCGCAAATATACACGAAAGAACGAGAAGTCAAGGCATCTTCCAACGAGCAAACGGCCCGGGCAGCCTAACACAGGTGTCAAAGCATTGCAAGCGAAAAGAAAAGCTTGATTGGAAATGCCTAATTTCGTCTCTTGTATTTGGCGAAACAAACGAATTTTCTCGAAATTACAAGTAGAAATTGACAATCGCCGCAGCGCAGAGTATTATAATGGAAGTAAAATTAATTTGCGCAAATTTATAAAAACAAGAAAGGAGCAGACATGAAACTCGGTTATATGACAAACGCGTTCGGCCCTCTGGTAGGAGAAGGAGGCGGCGTTACAAGCATTAAGGACATCCGGTATCTGACCCTTTGCGATGACGAAGCGGTGCTGAAAAAAATCACAAATGCAGGCTTCCGGTATATTGAGGTGTTGGAAGGGAACCTGACCAAATACGGTTCGGACATCCAAGTGCTCAAAGACATGCTGGCCCGCTACGGTGCCGGCATGATGAGCGTCTGCGTGGGCGCCAATTTTATCTACCCAGACGCGCTGGAGGATGAGATGTTTCACATGGAGACAGTCGCTGCTCTGGCGGAACAGGTAGGCGTTTCCTACGTGGCGTTCTGCGGCGGTGCCATACGCGGGAAAGGCGTCCAGACGGGCGACTATGCGCTTCTGGCCAAAGGGCTGAAGGAGGCAGAAAAAGTCTTCGCCGCCCACGGCATCGAGGCAAGCTACCACCCGCACCTCGGGTCCATGGCGGAAAAGCCGGAACAGATCGACCGACTCTTTTCGGTGAGCGACATCAAGATCTGCCCGGATCTGGCGCATCTGGCTGCCGGCGGCGGAGATCCTCTGGAGATCGTCAAAAAGTACTACGACAGAATCTCCTTCGTCCACCTGAAGGATTTGGACGAAAACGGATTTGCCCCGCTGGGCACTGGGCACGTCGATGTCGAAGGGGTTCTGCGGTTCCTGAAGGAAAAGGGATATGCAGGAGATTATCTGGTGGAGGCTGACGGCTTTGCCGGCGACCCGGAAGAAGCCTGTCGGACATCGTACCGTTTCCTGCAAGGCAAGCTGATCTAAAATTCCTCCCGTCCGCGGCGTCGGTCAACGGCGCGCGGCGCAGGAGGACATCTTAGAATGGGAGGATTTTACAATGAAAAAACTGAATGTGGGCTTGGTTGGTGCCGGGTTCATGGGAAAAGCGCACTCAATCGGGTATTCCGACATGCCCAAGTATTTCTGGCCGGCCCCGGCCGTGCCGGTTTTAAAAACAATCTGCGACATCGTCCCGGAAATCGCGGCGGACGCGAAAGAACGCTTCGGCTTTGAAAAATGCTGCACGGACTGGCGCGACATCGTCAACGATCCCGAGATCGACGTAGTAAGCATCTGCACGCCGAACAACGCCCACGCCGAAATCGCCATCGCTGCGCTGAACGCAGGGAAGCACGTACTCTGCGAAAAGCCGATTGCCTCGACATTGGAGGACGCGAAGGCCATGGCGGAGGCCGCAAAGAAAGCGGCGCAAAAGGGGATCATTGCCATGAACGCCTACCAGTACAGGCGCGTTCCGGCGATCGACCTCGCCAAGAAATTCATCGATGAGGGATCCATCGGCAAAATCCTCAACGTGCGGTGCACCTATCTGCAAAGCTGGTCGGCCGATCCTGCCTCCCCGCTCTCCTGGCGGTTCCAGAAAGACATCGCCGGCGCGGGGACGCTTGGCGACATCGCCTCACACGTGATCGACATCGCCCAGTATCTGGCGGGTGACATCGAGGCGGTGACCGGCATGATGCAGACCTACATCACCGAGCGACCGGTGCAGGAAGGCGGCACAGACCTGCTGGGCACCGTAAAGCTCGGAGCCGACGCGAAGCGGAAGGCCGTAGACGTGGATGATGAGGACAGCTTCCTCGTGAAGTTTAAAAACGGCGCAGTAGGCAGCATCGAGGCCACAAGAAACGCCTGGGGTCGCAACAACTTCATCACGGTAGAGCTTCACGGCACTTTGGGCAGCCTCTACTTCAACTACGAGCGACTCAACGAGTTGCAGGTGTGTTTGGCCGGCGACCCCGACGACAGAAGGGGCTTTAAGACAATCTACACCGGCCCCGCGCATTTTCACGGGGAAGTGACCTGGAACATTCCCGGAATGAACATTGGGTACGGCGAATTAAAATCCATCGAATCCTACGAGTTTATCAAAGCGGTGGTAGAAGGCAGGCAGCCGTCTACCAGCTTCGCAGAAGGGTATCGAGTGGAACGCGTTTGCGATGCCGTGAAACGGTCTGCGGAAACCGGACGTTGGGTAACGGTGAACGATTGATCGAAGCGCCCGTTTGACACGCAGCCCAAAGCCACATGTCATAAGAGTGACCCACAAAGGTAAAAAGCAGATTTTCAAAATCGTGCAGACCATTGCCGACGACGAGATACACCGGCCGGAAGTCCGAGAGAGGTATCTGTCTAAATTTCAAATTTGCCAAAAGTCCACCGCAATTTTCGTGAAATTGCGGTGGACTTTTCCTTGATACCGGCGCAGCAAGCTCACCCTGCGACTGCTCGGAAGGCGCTCTGCCTGAAACGTTCCATATGGATCTGAATCTTGACAAATTTCGGATTTAGGGGTATGCTATTTTGTGCTTAGAGGGTACCCGTTTACCTAATCATTACAGCAAAGAAAGAGAGAGGTACAACATGAATATTTATAGTGATGCAATCGAGCAGCTCGGTATATTCACCATCGTCGGCGGAATTTTGGCTATCGTCGCCACAGTTTTGGCCTATGTGTTTATCGTCCCCGAAAACGCCGCGAAAAGCTCAATGCTTTCGGCAAGTTCCTCCACGATACCTGCAATTTCAAGTACCTGATCGTAGAGAAAATTCTGCAGGCTCTGTACATTTTCTTCACGGCAGATATGATCATTCTGGGCTTCTTCATGCTCTTTGCCGCGCCTGAAGACTACTTTGGCAATCGCCACTGGCTGGGCGTCTACGGCATCCTGACCATGATCCTCGGACCCATTATGATCCGACTGGTGTATGAACTGTTGATGATGGCAGTCTTACTGCTGAAAAACGTAATCTCCATTAACAATAAGCTCCGCAACCAGAACGGAAACGAAGAGAAGAACGGCATTTTCATGGCCCCCGACATGAGCGACCTGCGCCAGCAGCTTCGGTCTAAGGCAGCACAGCCTCAGAACCCGCAGCCCCAAGTCCCGCAGAGCGCACCCGTAGCCAAATTCTGCGGCAAGTGCGGTTCTCCGTTGAACGAAGCCGGCAAGTGCCCCAACTGTGACAACAATCAGCCTCAGGCTTAAACGCAAACATTAAGATTATGCCCCGAGCGGAAGCAATACCGCTCGGGGCTTTTGGTTTTATCGGGAAAAATCTGCCGAAAGTCCCTTAAATTGAAAACCGCTCTCTTGCCCTCTCTGCTTTCTTCATGATAAAATAAGGGAAAAACCAAAACGGAGATATCTTCCATGTTTGCCCTTACAAACGAGCCTTAACTTTTCTTATACTCGAAAAAATGCACTCCAAAGATTGATTAAATCAACTGTGTTAATTATAGCATTTTTTGATTTTTTCAATAGAATTACGAAAAAAAGTTAGTTTTTGGCAAAGAAAGTAAGAGCAAAACAACTTTTAATAACAAGAGAAATGTATATGGAGATGAGATAGAATGAGAATTTTTTTATGCGGTGGAGGTTGTGGACAACAAACAGTTGATGCAAATAAGAAATTAAATAAAGTTATAGATCATAATAAACCTATATTATATATTCCACTTGCTATGCCAAGCGAAAGATATCCAAGCTGTTATGAATGGATTAAAGATGAATTAAAAGGGGTTGATGTTCCAAATATAGATATGGTTGTTTCGAGTGCTGATTTATTTAATAAAAATTTAGAAAATTATTCCGCATTATTTATTGGTGGTGGAAATACTTTTAAATTACTAAAAGATTTGAAAGATAGTGGTTCATTTGAAAAAATAAAAATTTTTATTGAAAATAACGGTATTGTTTTTGGAGGAAGTGCTGGTGCTATAATTCTAGGGCAATGTATCGACACATGTAAATATGCAGACAAAAATGAAGTTGACCTTAAAGATTTAATGGGTTTTGATGTAGTAAGCCATTTTTCTTTTCTTTGTCATTTTACAAATCAAGATGAAGAAAAGACTAAATTAAATAAAAACTATCTGCTAGAATTATCAAAAAAGGAAAAAATAATAGCTCTCCCTGAAGAAGATACTATTTATTATGAGAATGGCAAATTTGAAATTATTGGAAATAGACCATTTTATATTTTTGAAGAAGGTAATATGATTTCGTATAATGTAAATCAAGATAGGTTAACTGAATTTTTAAAGTTAAATAGTGATGCTGATTTATTTAAATAAGCAGCCCCCAAAACGCCGAAAGGCTCCAAAAAGTCCGCGCGCAATTCGGGCTGTAAATCCCACAAAAAAGCGCACAAATTTTCCTCGCTTCCCGCACCGCGCATAAAACCAAATTCGCACGGAAAACTACCTTCAAAAAGGATTTTGGAGGACATTATGAACGAGATGTTTTGTTTTCAGTGCCAGCAGACGGCGCACAACACCGGCTGCACGGGCAAAGCGGGCGTGTGCGGCAAAAAGGCCGATACCGCAAACAATCAGGACGACCTCATCGGTGCGCTCATCGCGCTCGCCTGCACGGATAGGCGCAGCGAACGCACAGACGAACTCATTTTAAAAGGACTTTTCACGACAATCACGAACGTAAATTTCAACAATGATACCATTCTCATGTTGAAAAACGAGATTGAGCAAGCGTGCAAAGCCCTTTCGCATACCTTTACGCCTTATGATATGAGCAAAATCTGGAACGCCGACGAAGACACACGCTCCCTAAAATCGCTTTTGCTGTTCGGCATCAAAGGCATGGCGGCGTATGCGTACCACGCCCGCGTCTTAAATCGCACCGATGACATCGTGAACCGCTTTTTCTACGAAGCCCTAAAAGCTCTCGGCGAGCCGCTTCCCGCAGATGCCCTGCTGGCGCTCGTCCTCAAGACCGGCGAAGTCAACCTGCGCTGCATGAAGCTCTTAGATGAAGCAAATACCGCAGCGTTCGGCGACCCCGTCCCCACGCAGGTGCCGCTCACCATCGAAAAAGGCCCGTTCATCGTCGTCAGCGGCCACGACCTGCACGATATGAAGCTTTTGCTCGAGCAAACGAAAGACCGCGGCGTCAACATCTATACGCACAGCGAGATGTTGCCTGCCCACGGCTACCCGGAGCTCAAAAAACACCCGCACCTAAAGGGCAATTTCGGCACTGGCTGGCAGAACCAGCAGACGGAGTTCCACAATATCCCTGCACCGATTTTGTTCACCACAAATTGCCTCATGCCCGTGCGGCAAAGCTATTCCGACCGCGTGTTCACCACATCCGTCGTCTCTTACCCGGAGCTGCAGCACATCGGCGAAGATAAAGACTTCACGCCCGTCATCGAAAAAGCGCTCGAGTGCGGCGGCTAGAAAGAAGATAAGCACATGACCGGCATGAACGGCGGGCATTTCGTCACCACGGGCTTCGCACACAACGCCGTGCTTTCTCATGCCGAAAAGATCATCGAGCTCATCAAAGCCGGGAAAATCCGCCGCATTTTCCTCATCGGCGGGTGCGACGGCGCCGCGCCCGGGCGCAGCTATTATACCGATTTTGCAAAGCTCACCCCTTCGGATACCCTCATCTTAACGCTCGCCTGCGGCAAGTACCGCATCAACGACCTCGACCTCGGCGAGATCGACGGCCTCCCGCGCATTTTGGACTGCGGCCAGTGCAACGACGCGTACAGCGCCATTAAAATCGCCTTCGCGCTCAGCGAAGCGTTCGACTGCACCGTCAACGACCTTCCCCTCACCCCCGTCCTCTCGTGGTATGAGCAAAAAGCCGTCTGCATCCTCCTGACGCTCCTCTACCTCGGCATACAGAATATGTATCTCGGTCCCACCATCCCCGCCTTCATCTCCGAAAACGTCCTACAAGTCCTCCAAAAAAATTATAACCTCACCCCCACCTCCGAGCCGGAGAAGGATTTAAACGCCATTCTACAAATGAACCACTAAAAAGCCATTACCCCGTGCAGCTTCAAAGTTGCACGGGGCTCTTACTATTTCTCATTTGACTTGTCTTTTTCTGCTTTGATACGTTCGATTTCTTCCTCTATTATGCACCGAACTGATCGAATACACATTGGCCGCAACAATATCTGCGATCGAACGAAACCCGTGGTCTCGAAGTGCTTTCACTCTAAATCCGCCTTTTTCACGATTGATCTCTTCTACCGGAATATCTCGAAGCACATCTAATACGTTTCGGGTCACGACCAGATTTGCTGCTTTTTCAATATCCATCTGCACGTTGTCTTCGTACTGTGCAATCTCATCCAGTTCTTCCAGCATCATGCGATGTTCCTGTATCAACCGCTCTGCATCCGCCGTATCAAAAAGCTTTGCCAACTGTATTCTCTCCTTTTCTGCCGATTTCAGCTTATTTAAAGTATGACGTAACAGTTCTTATTTGTCAATATTTCTCTATGCAAACCTCAAAACTTCTCATTAAACATTAAATACATATTTTTCCGAATATTGCAAATGATTTTCTACCCCCACCCCCGCCTGTCGCTTTTCCGCTCACCTTTCCTATTCTTCAAATTTAGCATATTTACATTGTACTTTTCCCGTGCTATGATGGTCTTAACAAAGACGAAAAGGTGATTTTATGGCGAAAAAGCTGGCACATATAAGTGAAGATCATTCCCGCGAGCAAACCGTATACGAACACCTCACCGGCACGGCAGAGCTTGCAAAGCAGTTTGCCGCCGCATTCGGCGCGGAGGAAGACGGCTATCTGCTCGGTTTACTGCACGACATCGGCAAGTACAGCGATGCCTTTCAGCATCGATTAGACGGCGGCGTGCGCGTAGACCACTCCACGGCCGGCGCAAAAGAAGCTTGCGCGTACGGTGTCGGGTATCTGGCGCTCGCCATCGCAGGCCACCACGGCGGCATACCGAATTTCGGTTCCCGCGCCGATACCCAAAACGACGCTACCCTCTCGGGCCGCTTAAAACGCGACCTCGAACCGTATGACGATTGGAAAACCGAAGTCACGCTGCCGCCGGTCAAGCCCTTTAACATGCGAGAATTCAACACCGGGTTTCGGCTCTCGTTTTATATCCGCATGCTGTTTTCTTGCCTTGTTGATGCCGATTTCATCGACACCGAAACCTTTATGGACGGCGCACTTGCCCCGCGCGGCAACTACGATGCGCTCCCTGCGCTGCTCGACCGCTTGGAAACGTACATCGCACCGTGGTATCCGCCCAAAACCGAGCTCAACCGAAAGCGCTGCGCCATTTTGGATGCGTGCAAGGCCTCCGGCAGCACCGCCACACCGGGTGTTTATACGCTTACCGTGCCGACGGGTGGCGGAAAAACGACCGCTGCCATGGCATTTGCGCTGACCGCTGCCGTGCAAAACTGCATGAGCCGCGTTATCTACGCCGCGCCGTACACGTCCATCATCGACCAAAACGCCGATACGTTTGAAAAAATCTTCGGCACGGAAAACGTCATCGAGCACCACAGCAGCGCGGAATATCTCTTTTCCGAAAGCCCGAACCCCGCAGAATACCGCAAAATGTTGGCCGCAGAAAACTGGGACGCCCCCGTCATCGCCACGACCACCGTGCAGCTGTTTGAGTCCCTGTTTGCGAACAAACCCGCCCGCTGCCGCAAGCTGCACAACCTCGCCAACAGCGTGCTCATCTTAGACGAAGTGCAGACGCTGCCCATGCCGTATCTAAAGCCGTTCACGGCGGCGCTTGCCGAGCTTGCCCGAAAGTACGGCGTCATCGTCGTCCTGTGCACCGCCACGCAGCCCGCGTTAGACGGTGTTTTTGCCGATTTGAAAATCGACCTGCCGATCAAAGAGATCTGTCCCAATGTCCCTGAAAATTTCGAGACCTTCCGCCGCACGAAAATCGCGCAGCACACATTTGACAGCACAGAATCGCTCACCGCCGAGCTCACCGCGCTGCCGCAGGTGCTTTGCATCGTCAACCGCATCGCGGACGCGCAGAAGATCTATCAAGCGCTGCCGGAAGATGGCGCGTACTGCCTCACCACACATCTGTGCCCCGCCCACCGCAAAGCGCGCATTAAGGAAATTCGCGAACGCCTAAAAATCGGCCTGCCCTGCCGCGTCGTTTCCACCTCGCTCATCGAAGCCGGTGTCGATGTGGATTTCCCGCGCGTTTACCGCGAAGAAGCCGGGCTCGATTCCGTCCTGCAAGCCGCCGGCCGCTGCAATCGCGAGGGCAAGCGCCCGTTAGATGAAAGCCTCGTGACCGTCTTCACCGTCCAAAACACCACCCCGCCGCCCTACATGCGCCAGCCCGCCGCAGCCATGAAGAACATTTCAAAACGCATGGAGGACATCACTTCGTTAGCTGCAATCCGCGCGTATTTTGAGTTCTATCGCGATTTGTACGGCAAAGAAGATCTCGACCGTGAGAAGATTCTCAAGGCGTTCGAAAACGAGATGCTCCCGTTCGCCTCCGTTGCGGAAAAGGTACGGGTCATTGAAAGCTACACCACGCCCGTGTATATCCCGATCGACCAAGGCGAAGCCCTCGTTGAGCGGCTGTATCGCGGCGAACGCAGCCGCACCCTGTTCAGAAAGCTCGGGCAGTACAGCGTGAACGTCTACCCGCAGCAGCTCGCTGCCCTGCGCGAAGCCGGCGCCGTGCAGAGCATCGACGGCGGCGCGCTCTATGTCCTCGCCGATCCCCGCCGCTACGACAGTGCCCTCGGCCTCACCCTCGACCAAACCGAAACCGCTCTGTTTATATAAAATAGAAAAGCCGGTAAGGCAAACCCTTACCGACTCTTCTATACAAATCAACAATAATTATTTCTACCCACACTGCCTGTAAAAACAGACAGCGACCTTAACTTGATTTTATCCCATATGCAGCTGGGCTTTCAGCGCGTCCTGAAGGACCTGTGAAAAGTTGATGTTCTGCTCCAAGGCGGCGGTGTTCAGCCACGCGGGAATGGTCAGCGTCTTTTTGACGGCTTTTTCAAAGTGCGTTTTGGCGTATTCTTCCACGTCCACGGTGATGATGTTCACGAACGCGCCGTCCATCGACACTTCCAGCTCGGCGGCGACATCTGCAAGGCGGATCGCGTCCACGGACGAGGGCGCCGGGGCGGCTTCATCGTCTTTTTTCAGCCAGTACAGATACCCGGCAAGGCAATCGACCGCCATGCGCAGCGCTTCATCGAGCGTTTCGCCGCAGGTGGACAGATCGCTCAGATCGGGGAAAACAACAGAATAACCGCTTTCTTCCTTAAAAAAACAAGCGGGATAAGCTGACAGCATAAAATCGACCTCCTGATATAGTCTAAGCGGAAGCGGGGGAGATTATTTCAAACCTGCCTGCTTCAAAATGGAATTTTCCGTGCCTTTCGGAATGTCCTTGCAATGAAACGGAATGGTGACCTTGCCGGGCTTCGTCGGGTGCGTATAATGGCGGTGCGAACCCGTCTGCATCTTGAACACCCAGCCGTCTTCTAAAATGATCCGTTCCAGTTCCTTTGGCTTCTTCGGCATTTCAATTCCCCTCCTGATTCAAATCTATTATACCATATGATACGTATTAAAGCAATACGTATTCAAATTATGCTTTATAAATTCCGTAAAAAATAAACTAAATTCAAATTTTATCTTGACACGTTCAAATAATCGTTATATAGTTGAATTAACAAAACAATATTAATTGAATTTTGAAAGGAGTTGATCTTATTGATTCAGTTGGAAGTCTGGGGCCCGTATGCGTTATTCACACGCGGAGAGATGAAAGTCGAGCGTGTAAGCTACGATGTCCCCACCCCGTCCGCTGCGCGTGGCATAGTTGAATCTATCTACCTGCATCCGGGTATGCGTTGGGTAATCCGCCGCATCTACGTTTTGAACCCCATCGAGTTTACCACCATTCGGCGCAACGAGGTAAAAAGTAAAATTCTCGGGAGCACCGCCATGCGCATCGCGCAGGGCAAGGAAGATGAGCCGTACCTCGTCACGACGAAACAAATTGTCCAGCGCGCCTCCATGGTGCTGACGAACGTCCACTATGTCATCGAAGCGGAGTTCGAGATGCTGCCGGAAAAAGCCGCACCCGGCGATAACCCCGGCAAGTTTCAGGACATCGTCACGCGCCGCATGAGAAAAGGCCAGTGCTTTTCCACCCCGTACTTCGGCTGCCGCGAGTTTCCCGCACACTTCAAGCAGTGGGAGGGTGGCCCGATCCCGACAATTGACGAGACGCGCGACCTCGGCTTTATGCTGTACGATTTCGATTATTCCGACCCACAAAATATCACGCCCCTGTATTTCCGTGCCAAAATGGAGCACGGTGTCATTCAGGTGGCCGGCTGCGAGGTGTTCAGATGATCCTGCAAGCCTTAGTTCAGTATTACGAAGCGCTCCTTGCCCGCGGTGAGATCGACCGCCCGGGCTGGAGCAAAGTCAATGTCAGCTGGCGTCTGGAGCTAAACCCGGACGGTTCCCTTTTCGATGTTTCTCCCCTCCAAAAGCCCTCTCCAAACGGTAAAAAGATGCTGCCGCAGCAGCTCGCTGTGCCCGCACAGGTCAAGCGCTCTTCCGGTGTTGCGGCAAATTTTCTGTGTGATACGTCTTCCTACCTGCTCGGCGTGGACGACAAAGGTAAGCCCGAGCGCACCAAAGCTTGCTTTGAAGCCAGCCGCGAAAAGCATTTGGAAATTTTGAAAGATACCCCCGGTGAGGCTGCCGCGGCCGTCCGTGCGTTTTTCGACACCTGGAATCCCTCCTCTGCCGTCGAGCACCCTGCTTTGCAGCCCTATCTTTCGGAAATTTATAAGGGCGGCAATCTGATCTTTTATTATAACAATAAGCCCGCGGCAAACGACTCTGACATCGCCGCCGCGTGGCAGCAGGCCTATGATTCTGCTTCAGATTCCGACACGCCCACCCGGTGCAGTGTCACCGGCAAGCTCGCCCCCGCCGCGCGTCTGCACGGCAACATTCAGGGCGTGCGCGGCGCACAAAGCTCCGGCGCATCGCTCGTTTCGTTCAACGCCGATGCCTTCTGCTCCTACGGGCACGAGCAGGGCGAGAACGCTCCCGTCAGCACCTACGCCATGACCGCCTACACGCAGGCGCTAAACTACCTGTTGCGCAGTGATAATGTTCGCCGCATCGGCGATGTCACCGTCGTATATTGGGTGGAGAATGCCGATCCTGCCATCGCCGCATTTGCGGGAGCTATGCTTTTCGGTCCGCAGGAGCAGTCCGATTGGAGTGAAAACGACATTTTAGGCGCAATTCAAAAACTCGTATCCGGCAGAACAGCCGACCTACAGGACATGCACCTCAGCCCCGATACACACTTTTACATTCTGGGGCTCGCGCCGAACGCCGCGCGTCTTTCCGTTCGCTTTTTCTGGCAGGATACCTTCACAAAGCTCGCCAAAAACGTGAACGCCCATTACGAGCGTTTGGAGATCACCCGCCCGGCCTACGAAAAATTCGACACGCTTTGGCCCTACACCCTCGCGCGCTCTGCCGTCCGCTTTTCCAAAGACTGGAAAAAAGCCGATGAAGAGCTGCAAAAATCCTTCCCGCGCCTTTCCGGCGACCTGCTCACTTCCATTCTAAACGATACGCGCTACCCCGCCACTTTACTAAATGGCACCGTGCAGCGCATCCGCGCCGAGCACAATGTCACCTGGGCGCGCGCGTCCGTCATAAAAGCTTATTATTCTAAAAACGAAGACCCGCTTTGTCCAAAGGAGGTTTTGACCGTGTCCGTAAACAAAGAAAGCACCAATATCCCCTACAATCTCGGCCGTCTGTTCGCCGTTCTGGAGCGCACGCAGGAAGCCGCAAATCCCAACATCAACACCACCATCAAAGACCGTTTTTTCAACTCCGCTTCCGCTACGCCGAGCCTTGTGTTCCCCACGCTCATCAATTTAGCGCAGAAGCACCTCGCAAAGCTCAACGAGGGTCAGCGGATCGCACTGGATAAATCCATCGGCGAACTTTCGGACAAGCTCAGCGAAACCTTTCCAAAGCAGCTTATGCTCGCAGAACAGGGCGCGTTCCAGCTCGGCTACTACCAGCAGCGTCAGGAATATTTTAAGAAAAAGGCAGACACCACTGAACAGAAAGAGGAGGCATAACCATGCGTGAACCCATTCAAAACCGCTACGATTTCGTGATCTTATTCGATGTGGAAAACGGCAACCCCAACGGCGACCCCGACGCCGGCAACATGCCGCGCGTGGACCCGGAAACCGGCAACGGCATCATAACCGATGTGTGCCTAAAGCGCAAAATCCGCAACTACGTGCAGGACGTCAAAGAAGATGAGTCCGGTTGGCGCATTTACATTAAGGATCAGGTGCCGCTCAACCGCAGCGACCTCGAAGCCGGCGAAGCGCTCGGCATCGGCGAAGAGCTTGCCGAGATCCAAAAAGGCAAGGACGCCAAAAAGATTGTAACAAAGCTCCGCAGCAATGACCCGGATATCGACCTCAAGCTCCGTGACTTTATGTGCAGCGAGTTTTTCGACATCCGCACATTCGGCGCAGTCATGACAACATTCGTAAAGGGCGCTTTAAACTGCGGTCAGGTGCGCGGCCCGGTGCAGCTCGGCTTTGCCCGCTCCATCGACCCCATCGTGCCGCAGGAGGTCACCATTACCCGCACTGCCATCACTACCGAATCCGACGCCCAGAACAAAACCACCGAAATGGGCCGCAAATACGTCGTGCCCTACGGTCTTTACCGCGCAGAGGGCTTCGTTTCCGCCAACCTCGCCCGCCGCGTGACCGGCTTCTCCGAAGAAGACCTTCAAATGCTCTGGCAGGCCATTCTCAATATGTTTGAAAACGACCACAGCGCCGCCCGCGGCAAAATGGCCGTGCGCGAGCTCATCATCTTCAAGCACGCATCCGAGCTTGGCAACGCCGCTTCCTATAAGCTGTTCGATGCCGTAACGGTTAAAAAGGTCGACGGCGTAGCCGTCCCGCGCAAATTCTCCGATTACACCGTCACCGTTTCCGAAAACCTGCCCGAAGGCGTCACCTGCGAACGTCTTTCCTAAATGGACGCGCGTGAAGACGGACTTTTAATGTCCGGCATCCAGCACTTCGCGTTCTGCCGCCGCCAATGGGCGCTCATCCACATCGAGCAACAGTGGCAGGAAAATGCCCGCACCGCACAGGGGCAGCTCGACCACGTCCGCTGCCACGATGAAACGTTGTCCGAAAAGCGCGACAACGTTTTCACCGTGCGCGGCATGCGCGTGTTCAGCCGTAAATTGAATCTCTCCGGCGCGTGCGACGTCGTAGAGTTTCATAAAGACAAAAACGGCATTTCTTTAGAGGGGCAGCCCGGATTTTGGCTGCCCTACCCCATCGAGTACAAGCACGGCCGCGAAAAAGAGACCGATGCCGACCGCTTGCAGCTCTGCGCCGAAGCCATGGCACTTGAAGAAATGCTCGTGTGCGATATCCCCGCGGGCGCGCTCTACTATGTAGAAACGCGCCGCCGCGAGGTCGTCCCGTTCACGGAAGAACTCCGCCGCAAAACGGAAGACACCGCTGCCGAAATGAACCGCTATTTCGCCCGCGGCTACACACCAAAAGTCAAACCCGGCAAGCACTGCAACGCCTGCTCGTTAAAATCGATTTGCCTGCCGGTGCTGTGCAGCCGTGCAGACCCCGTCTCATACCTGCGCGCCCACATTTTTGAAAGCGAGGAGAATACTCCGTGAGACAACTGCTCAACACCCTGTTCGTGCTCAGCGAAAACGCGTATCTCTCCGTAAACGGCGAAAATGTCGTCATTAGTCGCGAGCAAAAGGAAGTCGCGCGCTTCCCGCTGCACACGCTTGAGGGCATTCTCTGTTTCTCCTACGCCGGTGCAAGTCCCGCCTTGATGGGTGCCTGCGTGCAGCGCGGTGTGGACATCGCGTTTTTCTCCCCGCGCGGGCAGTTTTTGGCACGCACCGTCGGCGAAGAGCGTGGCAACGTCCTCCTGCGGCAAACGCAGAATCGCGTGTCCGATGATCCCTATCAAAGCTGCCGCTACGCCCGCGGGTTCATCCTCGGCAAGGTCTATAACGCCCGCTGGGTCTTAGAGCGCGCCACGCGTGACCACCCCCAGCGCGTACCCGTGGAAACGCTTAAAACAGCCGCCGCACAAATGGCACAGTCTTTGCCGCTCATCGCCTCCTGCGAAGACCCCGCGCAGCTGCTCGGCTTAGAAGGCGAAGCCGCAAAGCTGTATTTTGGTGTGTTTAACCACCTCGTTTTGCAGCAGCAAAGCGACTTCCGTTTTACCTCGCGCAGCCGCCGACCACCGCTCGATAACATCAACGCCTTGCTTTCGTTCGCCTATACACTCCTCACGCGCGACTGCACCGCCGCGCTCGAAAGTGCCGGACTCGACCCGTACATCGGCTTCATGCACCGCCCGAGACCCGGTCGCCGCAGTCTCGCACTCGACCTCATGGAGGAGCTGCGCGCCGTGTATGCCGACCGCTTTGTGCTCTCCTGCGTGAACCGTAAGATCATCACCGCAAAGCACCTGCAAAAGCAGGAAAGCGGTGCCGTGCTTTTAACGGACGACGGTCGCCGCGCATTTCTCGGCGCATGGCAAAGCAAAAAGCAGGAGCAAATCACGCACCCGTTTTTAAAAGAGAAGATTCCGTGGGGGCTTGTGCCCTACGTGCAGGCGCTCCTGCTCGCCCGCACTCTGCGCGGCGATCTGGAAGCGTATCCGCCGTTTTTCTGGAAGTGAGGTCAAAATGCTGGTCTTAATTACCTACGACGTCAACACGGAGACCGCCGCCGGGAGAAAGCGTCTCCGCAAAGTCGCTAAAAAGTGCGTAGACCACGGGCAGCGCGTACAAAACTCCGTTTTCGAGTGCTTGCTGACCGCCGCGCAGTATGTTACACTGAAGGCAGAGCTTACCGCGCTCATCGAGCCCGAAACGGACAGCCTGCGGTTTTACCGCCTCGGCAATCCATATAAGCAAAACGTAGAGCATGTCGGCGTACAGCCCGCCTACGCGCAGGATTCCGTCCTGCTCATCTGATTACCCGCAGTGCGAAGCCGAAGCGCACACGCTTTTCCCGCTTCCTTCGCACCAAATCAAAGCCCAAAATTTGTCCTTTTTAAAACGCTACCGGCAAATTTTCTCTTTCCGCGTCTTAAAGAGGCAAATTCTTCTCCCTTTTGCGCAAAAACAGACAAAAACTTTGTCCGTTTTTGCTGTCGCCCTCCACCCGGAGGGCGTGGATAGAAATCGAATCATGGAAAAGAACAGAGACAAAAACAGTAGGTCGCCCTCCACCCGGAGGGCGTGGATAGAAATACTGGGAAATCTGCACCCAGCTTCGACTGACTCCCGTCGCCCTCCACCCGGAGGGCGTGGATAGAAATACGACATGCCCGAAAAGTCAATGATTTACAGCATTGTCGCCCTCCACCCGGAGGGCGTGGATAGAAATCAAGCGTTAAACTCGTTGTTCGTGCTCGTCTTGGTCGCCCTCCACCCGGAGGGCGTGGATAGAAATAATAACAAGGGCTGTCACGGGAATAACGTCATACGGTCGCCCTCCACCCGGAGGGCGTGGATAGAAATTTCCGGGTAGGCCGGGCGCTCGTAAGTGTCGAGAAGTCGCCCTCCACCCGGAGGGCGTGGATAGAAATTTTACTATAACAAAAATATATCAAAGGAGTTAAACAATGTCGCCCTCCACCCGGAGGGCGTGGATAGAAATCTCGACATCGTGAGCACGTTCGACGCGTCCGACGGGTCGCCCTCCACCCGGAGGGCGTGGATAGAAATCGGATGCATTTTGTTGTGGCACGCCTCACACAGGCGTCGCCCTCCACCCGGAGGGCGTGGATAGAAATAGCGGCGAGTTGGAATTATGCTTGTATGCGCTTAGGTCGCCCTCCACCCGGAGGGCGTGGATAGAAATATGGAGGGCTTGATCGTGGCTAAAAAAAGTACGTTGGTCGCCCTCCACCCGGAGGGCGTGGATAGAAATCGGCAATCCTCGAGCTTTGGGCGATCAACGCGCAGACGTCGCCCTCCACCCGGAGGGCGTGGATAGAAATAATCTCGCATTGCAGGACGCTGAAACGCAGGCCGGTCGCCCTCCACCCGGAGGGCGTGGATAGAAATGTATAAAGTTGCTATGCTCAAACCTAATGGCGTGGGTCGCCCTCCACCCGGAGGGCGTGGATAGAAATGTATAAAGTTGCTATGCTCAAACCTAATGGCGTGGGTCGCCCTCCACCCGGAGGGCGTGGATAGAAATCCAACGCTTCACTTGCCGCACAAGCCTCATCCGTGTCGCCCTCCACCCGGAGGGCGTGGATAGAAATAAAAATTAAAGGAAAGGAGGCAACAACATGATCTTGTCGCCCTCCACCCGGAGGGCGTGGATAGAAATCGTATCTACCGGATCACGCGGCCGATGGACGGCATGTCGCCCTCCACCCGGAGGGCGTGGATAGAAATCTGCTGGGCGAGATACGAGTGTGATTTACAAGTGGGTCGCCCTCCACCCGGAGGGCGTGGATAGAAATCCGTGCTTTTTAAGCATAACGCCTTATACATCGGTCGCCCTCCACCCGGAGGGCGTGGATAGAAATAACGTCCACGCCGATCTGGCGCAGCTTGTAAAGCGTCGCCCTCCACCCGGAGGGCGTGGATAGAAATCGTGCCGCCTCCCGTTGCCAGCTCTCCGGCACAAGTCGCCCTCCACCCGGAGGGCGTGGATAGAAATTCAGCTTTACGGGGCGCTTGGGGACGATCAGTCCGTCGCCCTCCACCCGGAGGGCGTGGATAGAAATACAAGTAACATTGTTGACAAACTCCACGCTATCGTCGCCCTCCACCCGGAGGGCGTGGATAGAAATTCACTGTCGATCTGTAAAAAGATCGCGCAAGCTTGTCGCCCTCCACCCGGAGGGCGTGGATAGAAATTCGCCCGAGCCGATCTGTACGATCTGCTCGCCGCTGGTCGCCCTCCACCCGGAGGGCGTGGATAGAAATGCCAAATCTTGCGTCATACTGTTCGGGGTATCGGTTGTCGCCCTCCACCCGGAGGGCGTGGATAGAAATCGCTTCGGACATGTTAAAGGCGCGGGCAAGGTTTGTCGCCCTCCACCCGGAGGGCGTGGATAGAAATCATACCTGTGTGTAACTCATTGATTTGGTCAACTGGTCGCCCTCCACCCGGAGGGCGTGGATAGAAATTTTACCGTCGCGGAAAACGAAAAGACACCGGGCTGTCGCCCTCCACCCGGAGGGCGTGGATAGAAATATAAAGAGGAGATCGTTAGACGCTTTACGCATTGCGTCGCCCTCCACCCGGAGGGCGTGGATAGAAATTCCAGAAGCGGCACTCCATGTCGGCGGGAAAGCTTGTCGCCCTCCACCCGGAGGGCGTGGATAGAAATCGAAAGGGTGAAGTAGATGGCGGATCGAATCAAAGGTCGCCCTCCACCCGGAGGGCGTGGATAGAAATCCGGGCACCATGCCGGTCGTCGATGGCGACATCGGTCGCCCTCCACCCGGAGGGCGTGGATAGAAATCCGGGGCGACATGTCCGGAGGAAATCCGAACGCTTGTCGCCCTCCACCCGGAGGGCGTGGATAGAAATATCATATCTGCTCCTTTCCTGCGGTCACATCCGCTGTCGCCCTCCACCCGGAGGGCGTGGATAGAAATCTTTCCGTCCGATACTGTCTCATACACGCGCACGGTCGCCCTCCACCCGGAGGGCGTGGATAGAAATGCGGCATAAGCTCAAATTTGAGACAATTTTGGGTGGTGTCGCCCTCCACCCGGAGGGCGTGGATAGAAATTTCTTGCTCATACAGCAGATTGTATTTTGGCATGAGTCGCCCTCCACCCGGAGGGCGTGGATAGAAATAGTGTGGAAGCAGGGCATCCGATTACGATTCAGAGTCGCCCTCCACCCGGAGGGCGTGGATAGAAATTGTCCGGCGTCTGCCCACTCTGCTCTCGTGACCGTCGCCCTCCACCCGGAGGGCGTGGATAGAAATATGGCCAAGTAAGCGGCAAGCACCTCGCCACGGAAGTCGCCCTCCACTCGGAGGGCGTGGATAGAAATCTCGACATTGTGGGCACGTTCGACGCAAGTGACGGTCGCCCTCCACTCGGAGGGCGTGGATAGAAATATATTGCATGGTACACCGTAAGCCCTTGTTTGTAGTCGCCCTCCACTCGGAGGGCGTGGATAGAAATGTGATATAGGACATCTGGAGGTCGGAAATATTCAGGTCGCCCTCCACCCGGAGGGCGTGGATAGAAATTTGTAATAGTGGCTCTCGTCGATAAAAAGCCTGGTCGCCCTCCACCCGGAGGGCGCGGGTAGAACGCAAATCGTAACACTTGACTTTTGGACGTGACATGCCCCCAAGTCTGCGAATAAAGCCAAAGATACGCCGGGCATCAAAACGGCGGAACAGCTCGAAAAGCGCTTTCATCGGCTGCGAAAAGCGGCGGATAAGGGCGTTCTTTTGCCGTTAAAACCGGACATTGCAGGACAGTATAGGACATCGGCGGACAACTTTCTCAAAACCTCTTTACAGAACAAATGTTTTTAGCTATAATGAGATACAGAAAGGGGGCGGCAGCATGACAGAGAACAGGCCGCGCATGGCGATCTGCTACGATTTTGACAAAACACTTTCCCCGGACGACATGCAGACGTTCACGCTCATCCCGTCTTTTGGCATTGACAAAGACAAATTCTGGACGGAAACGGACGCATTCGCGCGGGAAAACAGCATGGAAAGCAACCTTTCGTGGATGTTCATGCTTGTTCGCTATTCACGCTTTCTCGGAAAATCCTTAAAACGCGAGTATTTTCGGGCCATCGGTGCGCAGGTAGAGCTGTACCGCGGCGTTACGGATTGGTTCGCGCGCACGACAGCGTATGCTGCGCAGCGCGGCATCGAGCTCGAACACTACATCATTTCTTCGGGTCTTAAAGAAATCATCGAGGGCAGCGCCATCGCGAAGAATTTCAAACGCATTTATGCCTCCTCCTACCTCTACACCACGGACGGCGTAGCGGAGTGGCCCGCGCAGGCCATCAATTACACGAACAAGACGCAGTTCATTTTCCGCATTGCAAAAGGCTTTTTGGAGGAGTATGACGAGCGCGTAAACGACAGCATGCCCGAGGAAAACCTGCGCATTCCGTATGAGAACATCGTCTATATCGGCGACAGCGCCACGGACATTCCGTGCATGCGGCTCGTGAAAAGCAAAGGCGGCTACTCCGTCGGCGTATACGACCCGGAGAAAAATAACCGCGCCAAAGTATACAAACTGTATAACGACAACCGATTAAACTTCTACGCGCCCGCTGATTATACAGAACGGAGCAACTTATACCGCTACATGCAGCAGATCATCGACGAAGTCGCCGCGCGGGAACAGATTAAAAGCGAGCGCGAAATTCTGCGTCAGCCCGCCGAAGCCTACAAAATGCGCTCCATGCTCGAAAAGCTCGAGACCGGCTATCCGGAAAAGCTGACCCCGCAAGAGATTACCGAGCTGCAAAAGCTGGAAGCGATGATCAAATCGCGCACTCCGGGAGAGATCGACTGATGGATGACGTAAAGTACTTTCCGTACGGCGAAAAAGAGCTCGCTTATTTACGGAAAAAGGACAAGAAGCTCTCGGCGGTCATCAACCGCGTGGGGCACATTGAGCGCGCCGTGGACGACGACCTTTTTTCCGCCGTGGTACACCACATCGTGGGGCAACAGATTTCCACAAAGGCGCAGGCAACCGTTTGGGCGCGCGTGCAGAACGCCCTCGGCACGGTCGATGCCGAACACGTTTTGGGCTATGGCGAAGCAAATTTGCAGTCACTCGGCATTTCGTTCCGCAAGGCGGAATACATCACGGACTTCGCGAAAAAGGTGCATACGGGCGAATTTGATTTAATCAGCATCGGCGAAAAGCCGGATGAAGAGGTCATCCTCGAGCTCAGCGCACTCAAGGGCATCGGTGTGTGGACAGCGGAAATGCTGCTTTTATTCTGCCTGCAGCGCCCGAATGTGTTCAGCTACGGCGACCTCGCCATTTTGCGCGGCATGCGCATGGTCTACCGCCACAAGGAGATCGACCGCGCACGGTTCGAGCGGTACCGCAAACGTTTTTCGCCGTATTGCAGCATCGCAAGTTTATATTTCTGGGCGGTCTCCGGCGGCGCACTCCCCGAACTCACCGACCCCGCCGCGCCGAAACCGAAGAAATAAATGTACATTTTCGCACGCATAGAAAAAGATAGTCTTCCAAAGCGTTTGTTTCGCTTAGAAAGACTATCTTTTTTATATCGTTTTTATCATAACGAAATTCGTGAGCCGAACGCCGCAACGCTCTACTTGCTGTTCTTTAATGGCCGCATAGTCGCGCTTTTGGAAGAAGCCTTTTGCGGTCAACGACGCGTGCGTTGTGACGGTTTTTGCAGCGACAAACTCAGTCCTTCGGGACTTTGACCCAGATGCCGGGGGTCTTTTCGGCTTCCATAAGGGCGCCCCAAGCGCTGATGATGGAGAGCGTCTCACTGTGCGGGGCAGGGATGGTGCCGTTTTTGAAGAACTCGACGAGCGCCTCAATGAAGTGGCGGAAGTAATCGGAGCAAATTTCCAGTACGGAATTTTCCGTGGAGCGCGCAATGTTCATCATGAACGGCGAGCCCTTTGCGTAGCCGGAAAGCGTTGCGGTGCGGCCGTCCGCAAAGCGCAGAACGCCGGTGTACACCTCGTCGTTTGTCAGGTGCATGACTTCCGTCGCAGGAGCCTGCATCATCATGAAGATCGGCTCCAGCTGGTGAATGGCGTAATCCTCAAAACCGTTCGGACCCCATGCATTGACACCCTTGATGTTCGTTTTATCCGCTGCCTGATACTCCTCCGCAAAACGCAGCGCGGAAGACGACCAGCACGGCGTGCCGCTCTGCTCGGCAAGATCGAGCATACGCTTTGCAGCGAAGTGATCCGGCGCGAAGGTTTTATCCACATAGCAGCGCTTGCCGGAGCGCAGCGCGAGGTTTGCGAGTTCTTCGTGCTTTTTCGGGTCGCGCGGGGCGAGCACGAGCAGAACATCGCTCTTTTCGATGAGCTCCTCCTGCGTCATCATGCGGGTGAGACCGTATTTTTCGCACCATGCGTCCGTTGTGAGGCCGCCCTCGGGGCTGTCGATTTCAGCCCAGGCGTACACGGCTTCTACCTCGCCGTTTGAATAATCGTGCAGCATGTGAACGTAGTTATTGGCGTGCCACTCGTCTAAATAGTAATCGATAAAACCGACTTTGATCATGCTTTTGACTCCTTTAAACTGAATTTCAATACAACTTTCCGGCGTACTTTTCCGCCGGTATTCGCGTTCATTATAGCACATTCCGCCGTTTTGTACCGCAGTTTTTGCGAAATTTCGAAAGTTCATAAAAAAAGCAAACCCTTTGTGTGAAATATGCAAAAAGCGCCCCGAATGCTCGGAACGCTTTTTGCATATTTGGAAATTCGGTGTGGTTTATGCCGCCTTATCTCGCGTTTTTCTTGACGCGCAGGCGGTTGATGGCGCGGGCAAGGTTTGCCTGCGCGGTGCGGTATTCGCGCACGCTGCGCTTTTGGAGGATGGCCTCCTTCGCCTCATCGGCGGCGCGCTGTGCACGTTTGGCATCGATCTCTTCCGGGTACTCGGCGGAGTCTACAAGCACGAGGACATCGTTGCCCTCGACCTTCACCATGCCCTCGGAAACGGCAGCGGTGCGCCACTCCTTACCCGGTGCGCGGTAAGAGAGCACGCCCGGCACGACGGCGGAGATCATATTGCTGTGACCCGCCAGAATGCCGTACTGGCCGACCGTTGTGGGCACGACAAGTGACTCGCACTCGCCCTCGAAAAAGACCTTATCGGCTTCAAGCAGGTGCATCTGAAATGTACGCATCAGATCGCCTCCGCCTCTAACTGCTTCGCTTTCGCGATGACGTCCTCGAGCGTACCTACGTTATAGAACGCCGCCTCGGGGTACTGGTCCATTTCGCCGTCTACGATGGCCTTGAAGCCGCGCAGCGTCTCTTTGAGCGGGACGTAAACGCCCGGCACGCTGGAGAACTTTTCTGCGACGTGCATCGGCTGCGAGAGGAAACGCTGGATCTTTCTCGCGCGCTGCACGGTGAGCTGGTCTTCGTCGCTGAGCTCGTCCATACCGAGGATGGCGATGATGTCCTGCAGCTCACTGTACTTCTGGAGGGTCTCCTGCACTTCACGCGCGATGCGGTAGTGCTCCTCGCCGACAACATCGGCTTCGAGGATACGGGAGGTGGACTCCAGCGGATCGACAGCGGGGTAAATGCCCTGCTCGGCGATCTTACGGCTCAAAACGGTCGTAGCGTCGAGGTGGGCGAACGTTGTGGCCGGGGCCGGGTCGGTAAGGTCATCGGCAGGCACGTAAACGGCCTGAACCGAGGTGACGGAGCCGTCTTTTGTGGAGGTGATGCGCTCCTGCAGCTCGCCCATTTCGTTTGCGAGGGTCGGCTGATAACCGACGGCGGAAGGCATACGGCCGAGAAGCGTGGAAACCTCACTGCCTGCCTGCACGAAACGGAAAATGTTATCGATGAAGAGCAGGACGTCCTTGTGCTCTTCGTCACGGAAATGCTCTGCCATGGTGAGGCCGGAGAGGGCGACACGCATACGCACGCCCGGGGACTCGTTCATCTGGCCGAAGACGAGCGCCGTTTTATCGCCGACACCGCTTTCACGCATTTCACGCCAGAGGTCGTTACCCTCACGGCTGCGCTCGCCGACGCCGGTAAACACGGAGTAACCGCCGTGCTCCATGGCGACGTTGTGGATGAGCTCCTGGATAAGGACGGTCTTGCCGACGCCTGCGCCGCCGAACAGACCGATTTTGCCGCCCTTCGGGTACGGCTCCAGAAGGTCGATGACCTTGATGCCGGTCTCGAGGATCTCGACGGCCGGGTTCTGCTCGTCAAACGACGGAGCTTTTCTGTAAATGCTTTTGTGCGGCTCGGTTGCGGGAACGGCTTCGCCGCCGTCGATGGGATCGCCGAGCACGTTGAACATGCGGCCGAGCGTGTTTTCGCCCACCGGCACTTCGATGGTTTTGCCCGGAGCCTCAACCTGCATACCGCGGGAAAGGCCCTCACTGCCGGAAAGCATGACGCAGCGGACCGTGTTGTCACCCACATGCTGGGCAACCTCCATCACATACCGCCGTCCGTCCACGGTAAGCGAAAGGGCTTCTCTGATTTTCGGCAGAACGCCGGACTCGAACTGTACGTCGATGACCGGGCCGGAGATCTGTACGATCTTACCTGTATTCACGTTGTTCACGCTTCCTTCCTGTGTTTTTGACGCTGTGCCTTCGCACCGGCGGAGACCTCTGTAATCTCCTGCGTGATGGCAGCCTGACGCACGCGGTTATACTGCAAGGAAAGCTCTGCGAGGAGCTTTTCCGCGTTGCTGTTGGCGGAATCCATCGCCGTCATGCGGGCATTCTGCTCGCTGCAGAAGCTATCGATGAGGGCACTGTAAATAAAGCCCGAAACGTAGCTTTGCATGATGTTGTTGAGAACCGCCTGCACGGAGGGTACAAACTCGAACGGCGTGGTGACCGCCTTTTCCACCGTATCCGTCTGGAAATAGGCGCGGTGGAACGGCAGCAGACGCGTGCAGTGTGCAGAGGACGTGAGGCTGTTCTCCATATCGGTATAAATGACAAAAATCTTCTTAAAATCCCCGCGGTCGTAGCCCTCGAGCAGGATGTCGCAAATTTCTCTCGCGCGCTGCATGGTGGGGTTCTGTGCCGTATAGAGGAAGCTGTGCTCCATGGGGATATTGTGCTGTGTAAAGAAGTGGCGGCCATATTCGCCTACAACGTAGAGCTTCGTGTCGGGATGCTCATCGAGCATGTGCATAGCTTCCTTGATGACGTTCTGGTTGTATGCGCCCGCGAGGCCCTTATCCGCCGTGATGACGAGGCACGCGTAGGTGCCCTCCAGCGGCGGCTCGCCCTCGGGGGGATAGAAATAGCGGCTGTCCACGTCGTTCTGGGTACGGAAAATACGCTTGATCTCCGTGCGCAGCGCCTCGAAATACGGGCGCGTGCGGTCCAGATCGTTGCGTGCTTTGCGCAGCTTTGTGGAAGCGATAAGGTACATGGCGTTCGTGATTTTACGCGTATCCTTAACGCTTTCGATTCTGGTTTTAATCTCTTTTGTATTAGCCATAGCGAAAACCGCCTTTCCGAGCGCTTACGCGTTCTGCGGGTTTTCCGCCTTGTACTTTTCGAGGAATTCCTTCGCGACTTTCAAAATCTCTTCGCGGTCGGAGTCGGAAAGCTGACCGGTGGTATCGACACGGCGGCAGACATCGCTCATATTCTCCTCGGCGTACTTGATGAGCTCCGTGTGGAAACGACCCATATCGTCAAGCGGGACGTCCTGCATGACGTGGTGCAGGGCGGAGACGAGCGTGATGACCTGATCGTGCTGACTCATCGGATGGTACTGCGGCTGACGCAGCAGACGCATGAGGCTCTGGCCGTAGGTGAGCTGACGCTTTGTGGTCTCGTCAAGGTCGCTGGAGAACTGGGTGAAGACTTCCATTTCGCGGTACTGGGCAAGGTCCAGACGGATGCCGCCCGCTGCCTTTTTCATGGCCTTTGTCTGGGCGTCGCCGCCGACACGGGAAACCGAAAGACCGACGTTGACAGCCGGACGCTGGCCGGAGAAGAACAGGTCGCTCTCAAGGAAGATCTGACCGTCTGTGATGGAAATAATATTCGTCGGAATGTAAGCGGAAACGTCGCCCGCCTGCGTTTCAACAATCGGCAATGCCGTCATGCTGCCGCCGCCGAGGGCATCGGAAAGATGCGCGGAACGCTCCAACAAACGGGAATGCAGGTAGAAAACGTCACCAGGATACGCTTCACGACCCGGGGAACGCTCCAAAAGCAGGCTCAGTGCACGGTACGCAATGGCGTGCTTTGAAAGGTCATCGTACACGATGAGGACATCTCTGCCCTGATACATGAAGTACTCGCCGAGTGCGCAGCCGGCATACGGTGCGATGTATTGCAAGGAAGCCGAGTCACTGGCAGATGCGTTGACGACGATGGTGTAATCCATGGCGCCGCGGCGCTTTAAGGTCTCCACAAGCTGTGCAACGGAGCTGGACTTCTGACCGATGGCGACATAGATGCAAACGACGTTCTTGCCCTTCTGGTTCAAAATGGTATCGAGCGCGACGGCGGTTTTACCGGTCTGGCGGTCGCCGATGATAAGCTCACGCTGGCCGCGG
>ENA-ORUQ01000952-ORUQ01000952.1-human-gut-metagenome-genome-assembly--contig:-NODE-952-length-30004-cov-4.334736_pt1 | contig 30004 bp, 28 predicted proteins | sample MGYA00242081_ERZ509211 | MGnify/ENA primary metagenome ERZ509211 (study PRJEB26280, sample SAMEA2338785) | human gut metagenome | biome: human gut; feature: human-associated habitat; material: faeces...
CGCCCTCATCCGGGCAAAATCTCCCACAAATTGTGACGTACATCTTGCTGAAAGTATTTTTCAAACACGCTCTAAGCTTATGATACAAATACTATATGGGGAAAACCAGAAGGAGGAAAATCGTGTCCACAAATATTGTTCAAATAGAAAATCTGGTAAAAAGATATGGGGACCTGGTGGCACTTGACCACCTAAACCTGAGTATTTCGGAAGGAGAGGTTTTTGGTCTTCTTGGTCCCAACGGCTCCGGAAAGACTACTGCTATCAATTGTATGCTTTCTCTTCTCAAATACGACAAAGGCTGCATTCATATTTTCGGAGAAGAAATGCGTCCTGACAATTACAAAGTAAAACAGCAGATTGGAATCGTGCTGCAGAATGTGGCTGTTTTTGACGAACTGACTGTCTATGAAAACATCGATTATTTCTGTGGGCTTTATGTCCCGGATAAGAGAAAAAGAAAAGAACTGGTGGAAGAAGCCATTACCTTTACCGATCTTAACGATTACCGGAAAATGCGGCCAAAGAAGCTCTCAGGCGGTCTTCTCCGCCGACTGAATATTGCCTGTGGAATTGCTCATAAGCCTCGCCTGATCATTATGGATGAGCCAACGGTAGCCGTTGACCCCCAGAGCCGAAACAAAATTCTGGAAGGCATTCAGAAGCTGAATGAACAGGGTTCCACCATCATTTACACTTCCCATTATATGGAAGAAGTAGAGCAGATCTGTACACGGATCGCAATTATGGATCACGGTCATGTGATTGCCTCCGGCACCAAAGAGGATCTGAAAAAAATGATCAAAACCGGCGAGACCATTACTATTGAGGCCATTCCTCTTACCTCGGAGAATCTGGCTGACATCCGGACTCTTCCCCACGTATTTGACCTGCATTACGAGGAACAGATTCTCACTGTGCGGTGCACAGGTGCCCGCCACAACCTGATCCGGCTTCTCAATTACCTGCAGAGCCAGGATATTTCCTTTGGTCAGGTTTCCTCTGAGCTGCCTACTTTAAATGACGTATTTCTGGAAATCACAGGGAAACAGCTGCGAGATTAAGGAGGACTGCCATGCTGCATTTGATCAAATATAATCTTCTGGTAAAGCTGAAAAACTTTGCCACCACTTTCTGGCCTCTTATTTTTCCAATTCTTCTTGGAACTATGTTCTATTTTGCTTTTGGAAATATTGATGATGCTGATTTCGAGACTGTACAGGTTGGAATCGTAAAAGAGGAAGGCGCTGACACGTTGTTTCTTATGTTTCTGGATCAAATTGAAAACAACGGAAATCATCTGATTGCTGCTCAGGAATTATCTGAATCCGCTGCACTTACCAAACTGGAAAATGAAGAAATTTCCGGTATTTATCAGGTGGGAAGCTCCCCTTCCCTTACAGTAGCTTCCAACGGAATCCCCCAGAGCATCCTTCAGTCCATTTTGTCCGGCTACAAAACCGGAAAAAATACCATCCGCAATATAGTCCGCACACATCCATCCGGTCTGTGGGACGGAATCCAACAGATGTTAAATCAACAGGAAACACTTACTGAAGTTTCACTTGGCGGACAGACTATTAACGGAAGTGCACAGTTTTTCTATGCATTGATTGCAATGACCTGCCTCTATGGCTGTTTTATCGGATTTGGCTCTGCCATAACTCTTCAGGCCAATCTTACAGCACTTGCCGCACGACGCTGCGTCACTCCAACGCATAAACTGAAGCTGATTCTTTCAGAGCAGATTGCTTCTTTTTTGCTTGGCTATTTCGATGTGATCGTGTTGCTGATCTATCTTCGCTATATTTTAAAGCTGGATTTTCAGGGAAAAATCGGACCCATGCTGCTTATTTCTTTTTTCGGATCCCTGATCGGGGTTTCTATTGGAATTTTTGTAGGTAGTCTTGGAAAAATGAAAGAAGGGGGAAAGATTGGTATTATTCTTGGTTTTTCCATGGTCTGCAGCTTTTTATCAGGACTTATGAACAATACCATGAAGGATCTGGTAGAAAAAAATATGCCTGTTATTAACCGAATCAATCCGGCAGCACTTATTTCTGATGCTTTTTACTGCATCAATGTGTATGACGATATGAGCCGCTATTACCGCAACCTGTTCACTCTTGCAGTGATGAGCATAATATTAGTGACTGCTTCATTTTTACTGATCCGGAGGGAAAGCTATGATAGTATTTAAATGTTACATGAAAATTTTAAGACAGAATGTGACGCTGGTCATTATATATCTTGGTATTTTCTTTTCTGTGGCTCTTGTCATGCAGATGGCCGCTGGAAAAAGTGAAGACAGCCTTTATGCAAATACCAGCATTGATATTGGAGTGGTAAAGGAAGATCAAGGCGTTCTGGCTCAGGGATTTGTTGATTATCTTAACACGATTCACAATGTAATTCCTATGAAAAATAATCCGGAAGTACTTCAGGAAAATCTCTTTTACCGTAATGTGGAATATATTGTGCAGATTCCTGATGACTTTTACGAGGCTTGCATTCAAGGAAGTCAGCCACTGAAGGTCACCAAGGTTCCAGGATCCTACAGTTCTTATTATGTTGACCAGCAGATCAGCAGTTATATCAGTACCATCCGGACTTATGTTGCTGCCGGTTTTTCCCAGGAGGAAGCTGTTCAGGCAGTAAAAACCGAAGTTCATGAACCGGTCACCAAGGTTTCCTCTGTTTCTGCAAGCAGTGATCTGGTTCCTTACACTTATTATTTTCGTTATATTCCTTATCTTTTTCTGGGAGCTCTTTGCTATACCATGGGATATATTCTTATGGCTTTCAAAAAGGGAGATATTCAGAAACGGATGGAAGCTTCCGCTATTTCAGTGAGACGTCAGTCCCTGGAGGGATTGCTGGCAATGGGAGTGATTGGTGCCATTCTGTGGCTTCTTGGAATCCTGGGTGTTGTGCTGATGTATGGAAATACATTTTGGGATTCTGCACTTCGCGGTTATTACATTGTAAATACACTGCTTATGCTGGTGGTTGCACTGTCGCTCTCCTACCTGATCGGAATGTTTATTCCAAACAGCAACATTTTAAGCGGCGTAGCCAATATTGTTTCTCTTTCCATGTGCTTTCTCTGTGGCGTCTTCGTCCCTATGAGCGTAATGGACAAATCCGTCCTGAAAGTCGCCCAGTTTCTTCCAGTGTACTGGTATGAGCAGGTAAATGAAATTCTAAGCCGACATCATTCCCTGACACCGGAGCTTCTTGGAAAGGTGCAGATCAGTATGGGGATTGAGGTGTTGTTTGCCGCCATGTTTGTGTGTTTGATATTGGTGGTTTCAAGATATAGAAAAGAGGGGTAATACCCCTCTTTTTCCTATACCTTGATATTTATTTTTCAAATATGAACATTGCCACTTCATTAATTTCTCTATTTGCCGCAACGATAATATCTTTTCCTTCTTTATTCATAAAATGAAGAATATTTGCTGCTCCAGTGTTTTCCTCAATAATCTCTGTCTGGTATTCCCCAGCTTCCCATGAAACAGCAATGGTTTTGCGATTTCCTCTGCGATTTCCTACTACAAATCTCTTTTTTCCACAAAGAGTGCCTGCCCAAATTGCATGAAGCATCTCCAGTTTTTCTGGATATTCCCAGCATTTTTCGTATTTACCATGGTCATTTATGCGGTATATGCTAAGCACATCTCCATGGAATTTTTCAATAATTCCAAGTTCCAGCTTTCCGTCTGAATCAAAATCACAAATGACAGCATCAGAAGCCGGTACATCCAGCAACTGCTTTATCTCCCACTGTTCAGCTGGACTCTCAGGCGGAGTAAACAGGAAAACACCCTCGTCGCAGGTGACCAGCGCACACTCAACACCATCAATGGTAGTTGCGCAATAGCCATGGTTTTTCAGCATTCCATCTTTCAGCTTTACAAGCTTAAGTTGGTTATTCTCGTCGAAATCATCCAGATTTTCCGGAAGAACAGCCGCATAAACTCCACCTGGGAATCTCCAGTCATCCTTATACTCATGTCCTGACTTCAAGCAGCATATAATAAGATAATGGATTCCATTTCTTTTCAGAATACCGAAACGATGTACAAAAGGTGCATCCACCAGCGTCCTCACATCCCATTTTCCTTCCTCGTCCGGTGTACATATGATAATCCTTGCATTTTTTGAATCATTTGGAGAGTAGAATTCATGAGTAGCAAGAAACTGTCCATCATGTTCAGGTACCTGCTGCATTGTCATTACTCCACCCGGACCAGCCCATGGCTCTGCAATTTTCGTGCCAGCTTCATCAAAAAGATAACATGGATCATGTTTCTCAGCAGCAACCAAGAAACAGTGCTTTCCTTTATATGTCAACTCTGCCAGTGAATAACACAGATTCAAATCAGAAATTACTTTCTTTTGATACTTCATATAATCTTCCTATCCTCCATCTCACTCTGTTTATCCAAGATACACCGCATACTCTGGTTTGCAAAGCATATGGCTTCCTTCCAATCATCCTGTCCCACATCCCATAATTCTGTAACATAACGACGGATTCCCATATTCCACGCCATATGTATAATTGCTTCAAAATCAACGTGGCCTGTCAAAAATGGAACTTCACGGAATACTCCCGGTCTTGTTTCTTTCAGATGAAGAGCGATCATATTGCCTTTACCAAGCAGCATATCCTCACATACATCCTGTTGAAGTTTTACCCCTGCATTAGTGATATTTCCGGCATCCGGGTATACCTTCAGATAACTTGAATCTACCAGTCTTACATACTTCATGGCTTTTCCCACTGTATTCATGAAATCATTCTCCATGGTCTCAAAGCCAATAAGCACCCCTTCTTTTTCCGTTATCTCAGCAGCTTTTTTTATATTTTCCAAAAAAAACTGCTTGGTCTGGATGGTAGATTCCCCATAATAAATATCATAGCCTGGGATCATAACTGTGCGGATGCCCAAATCCGCAGCCAAGTGAATAGAGCCCTCAAGGATCTCCATTCCCTTCTCACGAATCTTTTTATCTGGGTCTCCAAGTGCGTATTTCGTCAATGCACTTACACTCATAGAACGGATTGGAAGCTTTGTCTCATACATAAGTTCAAGGAGTTCAAATCTCTCCTCACGGCTCATATAGATCCGTGCAATACGCTCATCTGATGCATCCACACAAAGCTCCAGATAATCATATCCACATTCCTTTGCGCATAATAGCTTTTCTTTCCATGAAAGGCTGTTTCTGATTGCCTTTTCATAGAGACCAATTTCATATTCTTTCATTACAGTACCTCTTACAGACAGCTTCTATAAGGAATATTCTGAGGAGCCTCAAAGCAATCCTCAAAGCCTCTTCTATGATGATAATAAATCTTGTCTTTGTCAGCTGGATAAGTATATTTGCCGCCTACCTGCCAGAAGAACGGATGGAATTTATACTCATTTCTATCTTTCTTGAAATCATAAAGCAGCTTGATCTCTTCGCAGTCTGCCTGGAAGTTTGTCCATACATCCCAGTGGATCGGAATTACAACTTTGCACTGGAGATTCTCAGCCATACGAAGAATATCTGTGGAGGTCATCTTATCTTGCATACCGATCGGATTCTCGCCGAAGGAACCAAATGCCACATCTACATCATAATCTTTTCCATGCTTTGCGAAATAGATGGAAAAATGAGAATCTCCGCTGTGATAGATGTTTCCGCCTGGTGTTTTGATCAGATAGTTTACTGCTTTCTCATCCATATCTGTAGGGCATTTTCCAGTAAGCTCTTCTCTATCCGGACCAGTGGAATCCGTAGTTACGATACAGGTTCTGTCAAAGGAATCTAGTGCAGTGATCTCAAGGTCTTTGATCTTGATCACATCACCTGGTTTTACTACAATGCAACGTTCCTCCGGAACGCCCCATTTTTTCCATAATTCAACGGATTTCTCAGGTCCGATGAATGGAACCGGAATTTCTTCGCCTTTTTCATTTGTGGTAGTCATATTACTCTTAATTACATGTGCTGCCCACTCAGCAGACATATGATCCTGGTGATAATGTGTTGCAAGAACTGCATCTACTTTCTTAAAAGCAAATGGATCAATAACAAACGGAACATTCCTTAAGTTTGGTTGCATAGCTCTTGCACCACACATATTTGCCATCTGATGTCCTACTTTCATTTTTCCATCCCCATGTGTGCGTTTTCCATTTCCACACCAAAGGTCAATTGTGATATTGGTATCTTCCGGAGTCTTCATCCAGATACCGGTACATCCAAGCCACCACATTGCCACATTGCCGGGTTTTACTACTTCGTTTTCAATATCTTCTACCAGCCAGGTTCCCCATTCCGGAAATGTACTCTCGATCCAACTCTGTCTTGTAATCTCATCAATTTTACTCATTTCCTCTTCCTCCCGTTAATACAACTTTTTATACAATTGTTTCATTTCTTTTTTCAATTCAATATAATTTCTATGCATTTCCATATTTACAGAATAATTTTCTTTTTCTGTATACTGCAAAATCTGTTCAAAAGCTTTATCCAATGACTCACATAGCCCCATACTCACAGCACCAATCATAAATGCCCCATTTGCCGTAGCTTCTGTATCTTTTAGACGCGACAATGGTATTCCATAAACATCTGCCTGCATTTGATTCATAATTCTGCTGTTTGCCAGACCACCACTGATACTTGCCTGTGTAATATCCACATATTTGCGAAGGTTATCCATATTATTATCAATCTCCACAAAAATCCCTTCTAACAAAGCTTTTAGTATATCTTCTCTGTCATGTCCAAGATTTATCTTATGAAAGGTAGCATTTGCGGTTGCATTCCAGTCTGGGGTGCCTCTTCCCTGAAAATAAGGAAGTACCATACAGGAACTCCTCCTGCTATACTTTTTACTCAAGGCAAAGTTTATTGCATCATAGTCCGGCTTTTTCCAGTCATAAAAATTTCTGATATACCAGTCAAAAGCAGAACAACAGGTCAGTACGCTACATTCTAAAATATATTTTTCTTTGACAGCAGAATAGTTGCAGATAATATCTTCTGACAAATACTCTGGAACCGAATCCACAGTTGCAATTAGATATGCACCTGTACCAGTTGTCACTGAACAACTTCCGCTTTTAAATACACCATGTCCAACAGCGCCACACTGTTGGTCACCGCCGGCACTAATTACTGGAATACCTTCTTTAATCCCTGTAAGATTGGCAAACTCTCTCTGGATATATCCGCATATCTCGCCTGGCATATGCAGTTCACAAAGTTGTTCTTTATCTATGCCAAACAGATCCAGCAAATCTTCATCCCATTGACAAGTTCTGATATTCATAAGATTCGACCTACTTCCATAGGTGTAATCAGTAACATATTTTCCTGTCATCAAGTGGATTAAATATTCCGGTATGTTTACAAATCTTGAAGTTTTTTTGTATTTCTCCGGGTATTCTGATTTGAACCAGCTCATTTTTCCACCTGAAAAAACACAATTCACTTTCGCCCCGCTCAGTTCTATAATACGCTTATTCTCCACTTCCAGCCTTTTGCAGATTTCCTTATTTCTGGTATCCTGCCACATGATTGCTGAATGAACAGGCTTTCCATCTTTATCTAAAGGTATGATAGATGAGCGCTGTGAGGTGATAACAACAGCACCTATTTCAGCTCCATCAACTTCCAGGCCTTTTGCGTATGTGTCTACAATTGAGACCAACGCCTTTTCAAAATCATGAGGTTCCTGCTCTACGCCACCATCAGCGTGATATGTAGGTTGATACTTAACCTGTTTCACATATAGCTTCTTTCCATCTTTACGGTACAAAATCCCCCGCATGCTGGATGTACCAATATCAATTACCAGAATATTCATTCCGATAACCATCCCCTCTCTTTAAAGTTTTCACTTTATCACGCTTATTCCGTCATCCCAGTACAGTTGGTACTGTTCCTGCTCTGCCTCGAAAGTAATATACTTCATCTTTTCTATATCAATATCATCTGTGCTTTCCAATTTGCCTTCTGCAAGAGGCAGCACATGTCCTGGTCGAAGGAATACCAACACTTCCTGAAGGTCTGCCTTAACGAAATGATCACCTTTTTCCAGGATTTCCTCATCATAATCATCTGCGCTTCTAAAACGAAGCAATTTCATTTTTTCTGGCAAATAAACAAATCGTCCAATTGCATTCTGCTTATAAATTGGCGCGATCATAATGCTTTCCCCCACCAGGATTTGATTTTCTACATGTACAGCTCTCTCATCATCTGGATATGCAAATGCAAGTGGAATGAAATTCATATCGTTTTCAAGCGCTGCTTTCATAAACTCCGAATACAGATAAGGGATCAAAGCATAGCGAAGTGCAACAAGGTTTCGAAAATCTTGCACATGTTCATATCTATAAAACTCCTGTCTTCTTGTTCCCTTGGCCGAATGATTTCTGAACAGCGGCGTAAACATTCCAAGTTCTGTCCATCGAAGGAGCAGATCCTCTGTGGCATCAGCCCTGAATCCTCCTACATCAGCTCCACAATACAAAAAGCCACACATGTTGAGGCCTGTTAATTGTTGGAGATTCAATAATATATGTCCCCATCTGGAACGGTTATCCCCTGTCCACACTCCACCATAGCGGTGCATTCCCACGAAAGAAGATCTGGAAAACATCAGAATACGTCTATCGGGTACAAGACGTTCAAAAGCTTCTCCAGCTGCCCGTGTCATATTATAGCCATACAGGTTATGAACCTTATCATGACGAATCATTTTTCCATTAACCTCATGATAAAAACGTTTAAAGTCATCTGTACTTAAAGCAATGGAATCCAGTAGTGCTTTAAATTCAAAAAAGGTATTAATATCAAGATTCTGATTCTCATATTCATGAATTTTTTCGAATACTTCTTTAAGATGATCCTCTGTATAAAAAATAGCAGGTTCATTCATATCATTCCAGAAGCCATCAATTCCCTGCTCCAGCAATACCTGATACCAATTACCAAACCATTCTCTTACTTCTGGTTTCATAAAATCTGGAAAATAAGCTTTTCCTGGCCATACAGCACCAACTAAATACTCTCCGTTTTCTTTTCTGCAAAAATAACCTTTTTCAACGCCTTCTCTGCATACCTCGTAATTTTCATCCTTTTTCACACCAGCATCAATAATTGGAACTAAATGGATATGCTCTTCCTGCATCTCATTTACAAAATCCGAAAAATTCGGAAAACGTTCTTTGTTTACTGTAAAATCCTTATATTCTTCCATATAGTCAATGTCCAGATACACACTGTCTATTGGAAAACCTGCTTTCTTGTATGATTTTATCAGTGTACGGATTTCGTCCTCGTCCATATAACTAAAGCGGCTCTGTCCATATCCAAAGGCCCATCTCGGCGGAATATAGCTTCTTCCTGTTAATTCTCGAAATTCCCGAATTACCTCCTGCGGACTTCTGCCTTCCTTGTAGTACAGGTCTGCATCAAACTCTTCAAAGCGAAGAATAATCTGATTCAACTTTGTATAACCAATATCAAACTCTACTACTCCCGGAGTATCAACATAGATTCCTATACTTTTACCAGCTGATATAATCACAAAAAAATTGTGGGAAGAATATAATGAATTTTTCTCTTCCTCATGAAAGGTCTCATCTGCATTATTGCTGATATATCGCCATCCACGTTTATTCATTCCACGAACAGTCTCTCCCAAACCATACACCAGATCCTTTTCTCCTAAACAGTATGACATAGACCTTTGCTGTCTGTTATAACCCCATCCAGGCATCTTCCCATCTGTCACCTCGAGTTTCTGCACTACAGATTCAGTTTTTATACTCGGATTACCAATCTGGTATCGTATATACATAAGTTCGCTCCTCATTTCTCTTAAATTTCTGTTTCACAAGCCAAACGATATATTCTTCCAACTAACACACTGACATCATCTGATACCTTAACTGAGTTTTCCACAGAATCCTCTCTTCCCGGAAAAATTCTGGCAGACATTGTTAAGCGATCATCATAAAAAATTTCAATTGATGAATGGTCTACAAAAATCCTTAACTGAACTGAACGTTCCTCATAAACAATCGGTGCATGAATATCTTCTTTAGTGATATCAGAATAAACAGTGGAGTGGGAGCGATCCAGAAACAGATCGTTTTTACCGTAATCCAGAGTAAGAACTGTCCTCTCCTCTCCATCTGGGCTGGCCTGCAAGACAATCTGCAATACTGATTTTTCACTTGGACGATAGGATAATTCTATTTCAATCTGCTGCCCTTTTACATCCATCTTTTCTTGTTTTGCATATGCTCCCAAGCATTCTTTTCTCAACATATAGCATTCATGCGCTGGCTGAATCAGCAATTCATTTTCCTGTAAAAACACTACTCGCGGAATAGACTGCATGCCAGCCCAGCCTCTTGGACGCTTAGACTCCAATCGATCACCTTCAAACAAACATCCAAACACCACATAACGCCTTAAAGGATCATTCATATAAACATTTGGTGCATAAAATCCTTTTTTTCCAACACTGTAATCGAAAATACCTTCTTTCTCTGTAATAAACTTCATGTTCTTCCTGTCAATGCTGCCAATTACATAATGTACTGCTTCCATAGGAGAGTACAAAAGAACATATTTATCACCAAAACGCATAATGTTCGGGCATTCGATCAGCTCATATTTCTCAGATTGATAAAACAGAGAACAAAACTTCCAGGACTCCAAGTCATTTGATTGATATAATGCAATACAACCCTTTTTCTTATGAGTTCCACTAAGAAGCATATACCAGGTTTCATCTTCTTTCCACACAAATGGATCTCGCCACATTGTGATAGTTAGCTTACCATTTATTTTCTGATTCAGTGCAGGTTTTCCGCATTTTTCCCATTTCTGAAGATCTTCTTCTGTGCATCTTGCAGACCATTGCTGGGCACCAGTCTGCGGACCTCTCTCATCTTTTCCTATACTTGTATAAAAAATCCTGACCTCGTCACCACGATCCACAGCACACCCTGAATAACAATGCACTTCTCCTGCTTCTGTTGAAGGTGCTATTGCGATAGGGCACATTTCCCAATGAATCAAATCTTTTGATTTCGCATGTCCCCAGTGAATGTCTCCCCAGACATCAGAATTGGGATTATACTGAAAAAACAAATGATACCATCCATTTTTGAAAATCGGTCCATTAGGATCATTCATCCAGTTTATCGAAGGACGGAAATGATATCCTGGGTAATATCTGTCTTCTGTCATTGTCTCACTCCCTTTCCCCTGATAGATCACTTATAACCAGATTATCAGCCATACAGGTACCCCGGTCTATGAGGAATCCGCATCCACCTTCTTTAAAAGTCTGATCACTTGCATGGATTACTTCTACACCATCCACAAAACCCTTGATTACATCACCTTTTACCCATAGCTTCATACGATAATCTTTATCCAGTTCATATTCAAATGCACATCGTGCCAAAACCTTTTCCTGGGTACCATTTCTCATAATGAGATGTAACTCATTTTCATTTTGAAGAACCATTCCATAATATCTACGAAGTCCCCGAACACGGGCAATGATTCCACAACAATCATGGATTCCAGGTGTAAGTGTACATTCCACAGAATAGTCCTTCCATGCTTCTGTACCAATCATAGCTAGGCCGTTTTCTTCTGTATGGGACACTGTAAAAGTTCGCTTTGCATCAAATGAAAACTGCTCTGCTGATGATGTGAACGCCCTAATCTGCATATTTGGTGTTCCCAGATCATAGTTTCTGAGAGAACCACTAATCTGCAGTTTTTCTGGTGCACCATCCCAATCTATACTTTTTAACACAAGCTCACCAATTCCTGTTTCTGCCTGTGCTGTAATACCAATTCTTTTAATCATCAGTCCGCTATTTTCAGGAATTTTCCAGAAGAATGATTTTTTCCCTTTCACAGTTCTTTTCTCTCCGAAAACGATCTGTTCTTGATCACTATAATCATAAAAAATCACATAAGGCCTTACTAACACTGATGTATTTAATGCCTCACACACATATTCTACTGTTTGTGTGGAATATAAAATTGGACTTCCAATCAGCTGGTAACCACCTGAAATATCTGCAATATCCCACATAGTCAAAGTAGACACTGCCTTTTCTTCTTTTTCATTTACAGGTATAACCAAACCATTTTCAAATGGAATCGATTCATTCTGATTTCTAATCCGATTTTTTTGCTGCTTCCAGTTCCTATCCCACTCAAACCCCTGAACAGATCCTGGCATAGAAAAAGAAAATCTTGGGTTCTTTTGCCATGTAGTATCATTATATATACGATCATGCTGTTTTAATATACGTTCCGTTTCTCTCACTGCATCGGTTACACATCCACCTCCATTTGCCGAAATATTATAAAAGCGATCTGCAACTGGTGTCCTGAAATCGAAATCCTCACGCATGGAATCAATTCCCAAACGGATTCCATTCAAACAGCCCAAGTTTGCTCCGTTACAGTCTGTATCCCAGCCAGATGATACGCAAATCCTCATTGCCTCTCTGAAGCTGTCACCGCCTAAAATCAGGGATGCAAGGATCAAAGCAAGATTTGGTATTACATGGCAATTACCAGGGAAAAAGCGATAGCTGTAATTCTCTTCCAGCCAATCTCTTACGGTTCGAAAATCTTTTGTTTTTTCTGTTTCATTTCGAACAGAATCTACTATTTTAAGAAGTCTTGTATCTTTTGAAAAGCCAGTTCCTATATCTATAAGCTTATATAAATCTCTTTCACCAAAAGCCATGGCTTCCATGGCAGCGATCAGACAGGCTGACTCCACTGCAATTCCATCATGGCTTACAGATGCACATTGTTTCACAAGATATCTTGCTTTTTCAGGATCCTTTGGACACATCATAGGATAAGCGTCCATAAAGATCTGTGCACCAATCTGTTCTGCTACACTTTGTCCATTTGTTTCAATTGCACCGCTCTTTGGTGCCAGAATTCCCGATTTCAGCCGAAGATATGCTGTATGCTCCGTGGAACGGCCTAATCCCCCCCACCAGAAAATGGTTTTATTTTCAATAATATAATCCATCCAGGTTCTTCCAAAATCTTCTGATTTTAGCTGCGCTGGATTACCCTGAAAATCTTCAGCTGCATTAAGAAACGTGAATGTTCCAGCAAGATCATCATCCCCAACATGAAGAGGTACGCCAACCTCCTGGTTCACATAATGATCCACCATATCAAATTTTTCACGTATTTTTTCATATGGCCAACCCTCAATGGGCCGGCCATAAAATACCCCAATTATTTTTCCAGATACACCGGCATATACCTTTTCTGTGTATTCCTTCGCATTTTTCATAGTTTTATCCCTTTATACCACTTGCAGCAACGCCTTCAACAAAGTACTTCTGGAAGAACAGATACAAAAGCAATACTGGAAGAATCGTAACACATGCCATTGCCATAAGTGGTCCAATGTCCATTGTCGCACCTTGCTCACCTTTGAAAGCATTTAAGCCAAGGGCGATTGTAAATGTGGCAGGTTTTCCCAGATAGATTAACGGACCCATATAATCGTTCCAACAGAATACCAGCTGGTTGATGGCAGCTACCAGAAGTGCAGGCTTCGCATTCGGCAGATAAATGCTTCTAAAAATACGGAACCATCCAGCACCGTCAAGCTGGGCAGATTCCCCCAGCTCATTTGGGAGTCCTGCAAAGAACTGTCTTAAAAGAAAAATGTTGTATGTACTTGCTCCAAAGAATGCAGGCAAAACCAAAGGAGTGATGGTATTCAGCCAGTGGAGCTTGCTGTAGAAGTTATACATTGGAATCAATGTAACAGTTGTTGGTACCATCATAGTTGAAAGTACTACCATAAATAAAATGTTCTTTCCCTTAGCCTGAAATTTTGCAAAACCAAAGGCTGCAAGGGAGCAGCTTGTTAAAGTACCTGCTACACACAAAACTGCTATTTTTACTGTATTTAAAATATAGGTAAGGAATCTTCCACCTTTCCATCCATCTGCATATGCGCGGAAGGTAATTGGAAGATCAAATAATTTTTTGAAATCTGTAAGCTGCTCTGCTGATTTTAAGGACTGTGCAAACATCCAGACAACTGGAAGCAAAAACACTAATGCCAGTAATATTAAAATTATTTCTGTGATTACATTGCCCGCTAACTCTTTTTTATGTTTTCCCATTACTTGACATCCTCCCGATAGAATACCCAGGCATTTGATGTTTTCATGATCACCATAGTAATAATAATGATTATGACAAATAATACCCATGCCAGTGAAGACGCATATCCAAATTTTCCATATGAAAATGCGGTGTTATACAGATACAGACCATATACGTAAGTAGACTGTGCCGGACCTCCCTGTGTCATAACATAAGGCTGTGTAAAGATCTGCAAACCTTTGATAATCGCCATCAGTACGTTAAAAAATACAACAGGGCTGATCATCGGGAATGTTATTTTGAAGAATTTCTGAACTGCAGTTGCTCCATCCAGATTTGCTGCCTCATAGAAATCTCTTGGAACATCCTGCAGACCTGCAAGTACAATAGTCATTGCAGTACCAATATTGAACATTTCCATAAAGATGATGGAACCCATTGCTGTGGATGTGTTTCCAAGCCAGTTTGTTCCTTCTAATCCAATACGGTTCAGAAGTACATTGAAGTATCCGTTTGTTCCATTAAACAGATAAGTCCATGTAATATACATTGCAACTCCTGTACAGATAGTCGGCAGGTAAAAGATTCCTCGAAAGACCTTGCTTCCCGGTAAATCTCTGTTCAACAGTACTGCCAGGAGAATAGAAAATGCCGTATTCAAAGGCACAGACACGATAATGTACACAAACGTATTTTTTAATGCCAGCCAAAATGTCTTGTCTTTTGTAAAAATATTAATATAGTTTGTTATTCCCTTAAATTCAATTGCAGAATGCCCATTCCAGTTTGTAAATGAAATTACAAAGGAATACACCATTGGAATCAGTGTGAAGGCCAGAAAGCCGATCACCCATGGCGCAATAAATAACCAGAAATATTTCGCATTCTTATATTCTTCATTTCTTTTTTTCTTCATGCCTGTCCCCGTGCCTCTTTTCTTCTTGTCCATGTTTGCACAAAGAGGACGCTTTTGGCGTCCCCTTATCATTTCTATAGTCAGTCAATCAGTCACCATAGGATGCAAAGATGGAAGATCCCTGTGTATCAAGATCAGAAATCATATCATCAACTGTCATACTTCCTGCAAGAACGCTCTCATAATCAGATTTTGCGAGATCATTAACTTCAGCAAATGCTCCCAAATTGAAAAGCGGAACTGTATCATTTAACATATTGATAAATACCTGCTTATTGTAAGCGGTTCCATCGCCGTAATCATTCATGTACTCATCACTTTCAATATAGGATTTCAGAGTTGGGATACCGATGGTAGCTGCTTCTTCTGCTGCTTTTTCAGATGTTGAAAGAAATTTCATAAAATCCCAACATACTTCTTTGTTCTCTGCGTTGGCGCTCATACTCCAACCGTTTGCACGAAGTGTTGTTTTCCATCTTGTGTTGTATTCCGTGTTCATTGGAAGCTCTACAACATCCCATGCGAAAGAATCACCGATTGTGTTCTCATATACTGCAATGTCCCATGTAGCGGATAATGCCATACCATAATTTCCAGTCTCAAATCCACCTGTTGAAATTGTACCGGATGTCTCATCGGGAGCAAGTCCGTTCAAGATGCTGTCTGAGAACATGGTAACTGCTGATTTGAAAGAAGCATTATCTACAACGTTCATAGTCTTGTCTTCATAGTTATAATACATGTCGCCGTATAATCCACGATAAAATTCCGGAACACGTACGCCCCAGCGAAGTCCGTAAATATCATCGCCAAGTGCATTGATCTTCTCTGCTGCATCCAGCATATCCTCCTCTGTCCAGTCGCTTGTAGGATAATCTACACCAGCCTGATCAAAAAGATCCTTATTATAAGCCATTGCAAATGTCTTGGATACGAACGGAACAGCTGTCAGGCGACCATTTTCGATGGTGTAGTTTGATTTTACAGCATCGTAATCCCAAAGATCCTGAAGATTGTCCTCTTCAATATATGGGGTAAGGTCCTCGAATAATTCACTATCCTCAAATGCAATCAGATGGTCGTTTGAAATACCAAATACATCAGGTGTCTCATCAGAAGAGAACCATGTCTGGATCTTTGTAAGGTAATCAGCACCACTGCAATACTCATACTCAATTTTTACATTCGGATGTTCTTCCATATAAGCCTCTGCCAGACGCATCTTCATCTGTGCTTCTGCATCATCACCCCAGAATCCAAATGTTAAGGCCACCTCGTCCTCTGCGTCTGCCTGTACGTTTACTCCAAATACCCCCGTACACATTACTGCTGAAAGTAACATTGCCATCATTTTTTTGCTTTTCATTTGTTTTCCTCCTTTTGATTTTTACGAAAGCAGATTACTGTAAATTTTCCTTTTTCAATCTTATTTATATTTTCTTTTTACTTTCTTTCTACTTTCGTTTTAATTCTGTTTTATTTTCTTGTAACTAGATTATAGCATCTTTTTGTTGTTTTTGTAAATAGTAAAAAGCAAATAAAAGATATCGTCTTTTTTTGTATAAAGTCACTATATTTCTATATTGTACAAATTTTATCGTATCTTTTTTCATATAAAAGCATTAAATTTTGTGCATTTTCCTATATTCAAATGCTTTAATATATGGTATTATGCATTTATAAAGATAAAATTCCAAAACATAAAAAAACAAGAAATTAAAAGAAATATCTTTAGAATATTCATAAGTTCTTTATTTTTTACTTTCTTTATATTTTCTTTTATTCCTTATTTAATTTTGATTTAAGTTGCATTATTATATTTGTTTTGGTATACTAGGAGGGAAATGATTATGTTAGAAAAAATGAATACCTTTACCAATTTACTGACTCGCCGTATTTCAGGTGAACGCCGGGCTATTAATGCTGAAAATCCAACTGGGGAAAAGGGAAAAGGCGGCATTTCTGCAAGCGAATTAGGACCTTGTCGGAAGGGAAATCCGTGTATTTTAGATATTACTCCAGGTGCCACAGTCACACTTGCTGACTTTTCAGGCTGTGGTCTTATTGACCATATCTGGTTTACATTACTTGATCCTATATGCTTTCAGCCTCATACGCTCTCTGGTACAATTTTACGTATATATTGGGATCAGGAATGCACTCCTTCAGTGGAAGCACCTATTGGAGACTTCTTTTGCTGTGGCTTTGATCAGAACTGCATAGTTAATTCTGCTCCAATTGCCGTTAATCCGAACCGTTCATTTAACTGCTATTTTCCTATGCCATTTCGCAAACATTTCCGGATTACTATTCAGAACTGTACCAATGAAACCATTCCTCGGCTTTTTTACCAGATTGATTTTCGCCTTCTCTCGACTTTGCCAGAGGATACTGTCTATTTTCATGCAAAATGGAATCAGCGTCTGAAGAATACTGCAAACCTAGGAGAAGATTATACTATTCTCTCTCTTCCAAAAGCAGATGGGCATTACGTAGGAACTTACCTTGCAGTGACTTCCTACGAACCATACTGCTGGTGTGAGGGCGAATTAAAGTTCTATATAGATGGAGATCTGGAATATCCTACCATATGCGGAACCGGAACTGAAGACTATTTTGGCGGTGCATGGGCTTTTGGCATTCCACATAATGGGCATGCCGTTGAGACTACATTTTCATCCTTATATACCGGTTTTCCATATTTTTCTCATCCTAATGTTAATCAAACAATCAGCAACAGGGGCTTGTATCGTTTCCATCTTCCTGATCCAATCATGTTCAATCATATGATCAGAGTAACGATCCAGCAAATTGGAAAGCATGACGGACATTTATTTGAAAGAATAGATGATATCACTTCTGTTGCATACTGGTATCAGACTCATGAATAGAAATATGGAGGAATTATGAAAAATAGCTTGAAAAATATTGAAAATAGAAAGAACGAAATATTAATTTATATCAATCAGCATGATTTTGCGGATGTAGATACTTTAACTACACGTTTTGGCGTTAGCCGCGTTACAATCCGCAAAGATCTTGATCAGATGGCGAAAGAGGGACTGATCACCCGTACCTACGGTGGAGCTTCCAAAATCAATTCTCCCTCTCTGATAACCATCCAGAATACGAATAACATAGCTAGCTCCTTAGAATTAACAGAGCGCAAGATTGCAAAGGCTGCCGCTGATATGATTGAGGAGAACGATATTGTATTGATTAACAGTAGTCTAACAGCATCTTATGTAATCGAATATCTTGGCAACAAACATGTTACTATTGTTACGAATAATATATCTATTCTTACTCGAAAACGTCATCCCAATACTACCCTGATTCTAACTGGCGGCCAGGTTACAGAAGGACGCCTCAGTCTCACTGGAATGTATGCAAGCAATACCATGTCCGATATCATTGGTACAAAGTGTATTATCGGTGTAAGAGGCATCAGTGCAGCTTCTGGCGTAACCTGCCAGGTGCCTGAGGAAGCCGCTATCAATCAGCTTTTGATTCAGCATACAAGTAAACAGGTAATTGTCATTGCTGACAGTCGAAAGATTGGTGTACGAGACAGCTTTTCAAGTAGTGATATCCGTTCCATTGATTATCTGATTACTGATTCCAATGCCAATCCAGCCCAACTTTCTAAAATAGAGGCGGCTGGTGTTAAAGTTCAGTTAGTAGATCCTTGTTGATCCTGGGAGAATCCCGAATCAAAGCTTATGGTTTTCCAATTCCAGTGGCTGCATAATTTAATCGAAAGATATTTTTTACTTATCAATAATGAAACAGAAAAGAAGAGATTTCGTATAAATATGGAAAGCGCCTTAATACCAGCCAAATAAACTGTATAAAATCTTAGGTGACAAATAGGATTAAAAAATATCAGTATATACAAGCAAAACAAAATGCAATAAGCACATATAAAGATTTTTATTATTTAATTTTTTAGAAGAAACAAAAGACTGGAAATGCTATATTATAAGCATTCCCAGTCTTTTTCATAACAGGGGATGAGAGAATCGAACACCATCCGAAATGCCAGAAAACGGCGAAAATAAAGGATTCTTTACTTGCGAAATTGACTAGATTTGACTAGATTTTGACTAGATCATTATTCTAATAGGAAAGGAGCATCAGCGTTGTGCCTAATATAACATGATACAAAAAATTCTTGTTTATAATTAGGAGGACGCAACCATGACACAGTTAGAAGAACTCTTTGAAACCTGGAATAATACGATTAATGATACCCCTGAAATAATTCTGGCATGGAAAAAAGTGGAAATAGAATTGAAAAAGACTTCTGCTGACAACTTAACTGATTTGATCTTCGATTATACAACCGCAGCTCAAAAAGAAGCGTTTAGTGCAGGTTTTAAGAAAGGAATGCTTTTGATGCTGGAAGTTATCGGGGATGCAAAAAATTAAAACTTAAAGTTTAAAAAATCCCACCTAGACATCTCTCTTTCAAAAAAACTTACATAACTCTATATCATCCAAAACGAAAAGCGGTGAAATAAACACCGCTTTCCCCTAAAATTATCATTTCATTATGCAATCGTATGTGCTTCAAAAACGTTTTCGACTTATATGATCAATCTGCTGTGTTCACAGCCGTACCCTTAACCGTTACCATACAACTAGCAGAAACAGATAAAGGATCCTCATCAGACCTACAAGTAATCACAGCTGTTCCCTCCTTAAGAGCCTTAAGGTTTCCACTATCGTCTACGCTAACCACACTACTATCTGAAGATGACCAAGAAACAGTCTTATCCACCGCACCAGTAGGATAAGTAGATGCAACTAAGCTATAAGTATCACCAACCTTATCAAGAGTAACATCAGTAGCATTTAAACTAATTTCTATAATTGAAAGATTAACCTTTACAGTGCAAGATGCTTTAAGAGATTCATGTCCCTTTACATAGCAAGTGATTACAGCAGTACCATTACGGTGACCTTCCAATCTACCTTCATCTATTGATACAATATTAGGATCTGATATTTCCCAAACAACGTCTGTCTCATCAGAGTTACTCGGAAGAATTGTCTCATACAATTCATAGGTTTCCCAATCATTAGTAAGTTCCATGTAGGTTTCATTAAGCGTAATAGATTCAGCTAAAATTTTGTCAGTATCACTACTATCATCATAGTCTACAATTACATAACAATATTCAGAAATATAGCCATCTGAAACCAGTTCACAGTATATAAAAGCCCTTCCTTTTCTTACAGACGTAACAACACCGTTATTGTCAACGGTTGCTACTCTCTCATTATCTGAATACCATTTTACATCCTTATCAGTAGCATTAGCAGGTTCTACAGTAGCAACTAATTTCTTAGTAGCACCCTTGCTAGTGAGAGTAATGTCAGTCTCAGACAATTTAATACCAGTAGCCTTAACTACAGGTTTAGCTGGTTCCGTAGGAGTAGGTTCAGGTGTCTCAGTTGGCTTCGGAGCCTCAGTTGGTTTCGGTGCTTCCGTTGGCTTAGGAGTTTCTGTCGGCTTAGGACTAGGCTTTGGAGTTTCCGTTGGCTGAGGTTTTGGACTCTCAGTAGGCTTCGGAGCAGTCGTAGGATTCGGCTTAGGTGTTACAACAGCTGTCGTACCCCTAACCTTTACAACACATACCAGTTTCTTCTCTCCTACTGTAGCAGTAATGGTAGCACTTCCTGGTTTCTTAGCTGTAATCACAGCACTCTTACCATTCTTAGTAGCCTTAACAGTAACAACAGACTTCTTGGAAGATGACCACTTAGCCTTACCCTTCACACCTTTAAATTTCAAAGTGTATTTCTGACCTTTGTTTAAGGTGCGACTTGTTACGTTCATACCTTTCTTGGAAGCCTTTACAACAGCTACATAAGTTTTCTTTCCATAAGTAGCAATCACCTTATAAGTTCCAGCTTTCCGAGCGTAGAAAGTAGCACTCCGAGTATCTTTCTTGCTATAAGATACTACCAGATTCTTACTGTTGGATTTCCACTTAACACTCTTTTTCTTCTTAGAGCTTACACCCTTTAAGGTAATCTTGGACTTCTCACCGGTTATAACCGATACCTCAGTACTGCTGAGCTTCCTTGAAGCTGCCTCGACTTCCTGTACAACCCCAACTGATTCCATCATAGGAATAACAGGATCGGAACCAACAAGCATTATAGCTGTTGCAAGGCTTAACATTCCTTTCACAATTTTTTTCTTTAACATAGCAATCCCCCTTTTCTGTAGTGTGAATAAATTTCGCAATCCTCAATGATGAGGTATGCATTCTTATAACTTATTTTATGCGATAATTATCTCCTAGTCAAGTACATTCTTGTGACCTAAAATTGTAAATAGAATTAAGAAAATAGACGGAGATATTAGAGCGAGAGAATGCACGTTAATGTTCAGATAGACTATACACCATTGCTGACAAAATTAAATGAAAAGCAGATATCTGGTTATAAATTAGCCGAATATGGGATTCCCCATAAAACATTGTATAATATTCGACAAGGAAAGATAATTACAGTGGAAACTCTTGCAAAACTCGCTTATATTCTTAATTGCAGTATAAATGATTTAGTGAAATTTGACTACAATATAACAGATTAAAAATTAATTTTAAAAAAATATTAGAGCGGTCTTAATGACCGCTCTCTTTTTCTTTCCTTATAAAATGTTCTCCGCAATCACCACAAATGATGTTTACATTTTTTGTACTTCTAATAATTGTATGACAGCTTGGACAAATCCAGCGTTGATAACTGCTTCTTTTTTTATTGGGAGGCTGTGAATTATCATTTCCTATTCCTGGGATATTTCCTGTTCCAATAAATGAAAGTTGTTTCTTTCGTGTAATTTGAATTTCCCCTAATCCATATGCTTCATAGAAATTAAAAATTCGTTCCGTTGGTTCTGTGATTGTCCACCCATATTTATCATGCCTGGTGATCTTCAATCCTCTTGCTTCTGCAAGCTCCTTAAACTTACGGTTGTGGTAAACTCCATGATTACTGGTGTCTTTAATATCATTCGCTATTGCATACAAATGACATCCTTCGTGTATCAGTGTCGCTACCACATTTTCCATAGGGCGATCCAAATAATCTGCTGACACATTTAATTCATGGCTCATAAGTCCCAGCTCATTCGTCCAGACTTTGCTCACTGTGATATGTCCATATGCTTCGGCCGTTGATTGCACTGTAATTGTTGGCATATCCAAAGCGTCATTAAAGAACTCTGCGTTAATTAGTTTAAACACCTTGTTTAGATATTGTACTGCACGATTGTAACTTGTTATTTCCTTCATAAACTGTACCTCCTATTTTAATAGGCGCTGGTTGTAAAACTTACAACACAGGGCGCTGCGCATTTGCTTAACTGCACATTACTTTGGGGCGTCTATCCGTCAAGGGTGCGGTTTACCGCACGTAGCTTGCCCTTGACAGATAGAGGACAAAAAGTATACTTTCCAAAGCAAATCGAAGCAACAAAGAAAGAACAGTTTGGAAAATGAAAAAGAAGCCAAAAGAATCTTCCAGCTTCTTTTATACTTATTTTAATTTATAACTGTTAATTTTCTCTTGTGAGCCCTCTTCCGTTCAGAACTTCCATCCATAAATCTTCATTCATGCTGGAAAACATATAATAAAATACATAAGCAGACGCTATAGAAGAAAATGACTTCTGGCTCATTCCAAGTTTCTTTAGAATCACATATATCTGGTTTTCAGCTGTGACCTTTTCTTTTGAGCCAGTTAGCGCTCGAACTAATTTTCCCATATCCTTTTGTTTTTTCTTGTAATAGGAGGGAATATCTTCCAGCAGTATTTGGTTTTGATATAACATTAGAGTCAAAAGCTTACTGGTCTTGTAATTCAACTTATCTGCAAGATCTCTGAAAATGTTATAAACCAGTTCGCTCATTTCAAATTGTAATGTCGGAAGAAATTTGTAATTCCTCATTTCTGAGGTATAGCTAACCTCAAGATCATTCTTGACCTTTTCATAATTTTGCTTGCAGATATCATCGTAAATTAAATCGTAACGATTAAGAAGCAGAAAAAGGATCCAATCCTTTTGTGTCACATTAAAAAGCTTACTGCTTGTCTTGATTTTTTCTTTTAGGTTTTCTGATACAAATAATTTAATTTTGGTTCCCATTGTTAATTCTCCTTTCTTTTAATATTTTTCTCCGATTTAAGACAGATCGAAGAAAAATTCATTTCTCCAATTATTGTGAAATCGGAGAAACGCATTGCATAAAACAGCAAAAAAATAATATTTTTAGCATTACTATTGCAATTATACCATTGCCTGAGGTTTAAACGCCAGCATTAGATACTTGGTAATATACAATCATCGACAGGAACTTGGCGAAATAAAAAACGCAAAAGCTCTTGCTGGCGCCAACATGAGGCTCTTGTGACAAGGAGCTTATAAATGAGAAAAAGCAATGCAACTAATGGTGACAATTTGGGAACTATAGGTTCTCGCATTCGTAACTTACGTAAAGAGAAACATATAACGCAGGAAACTCTTGAAAAGAAAACGACGATTGCTCGCTCTACAATTTCAGCTTTTGAAAATGACAAAAGAATACCGTATGAAGAACAAATTGCCGCATTAGCAGAAGCACTTGATACTTCTGAAATGTACCTTTCAAAAGGTGTTGTTGTTGACTTGCCAAAAGTAAATAAAGAATTTGAAGAAATCTTTAAAGACCTTTCGGAAGAGAAAGTAAATATTGCATATGATTTTGCAAAATGTTTACGGACACTTTCTGACAAAGAAGCTAAATATGTAGATCAGATTGTTCTTTCGGTTGTCGAGAATCTTCCATTGTTGCGAAAAACAATAAAATGGTAATTGTCGCAAAATTCGACAAGATAAGCTAATTTGTCGCAAACATCGGCATAAATAGCTTATCTTAAGATTTATAATGGAGACGGTTAAAGGTAATAAGCATCAAACTAAAATCTTTAACTGAAACCAAGTAACTACAGGATATGCGCTATGTAAAGGAGAAAAAATGTATCTGATTGATTATCGTAAACATCCAGGATAAAAAATTACCATCAACAAAGGAAGTATTGAACCTTGAAAACTTCATACAGATCAGAAAACTTGGTATCAAGGGTATAACTTGATTGTCATTATCTACTTTATAAGTGAAAAGAGGTACACATCGTGAAAAAATTAATTAGTTATGTCAAACAGTTTGTAGCTGAGTTTAAGGAACTTTTTCGAGAATATGACAGTCTAAAGGATCCTGTTAGCATAGAAAAAAGGCAGGAACAGAAAGCTTTCATTGTTACTGGTTTAGTTTTCCTCGTTCCGATAGCACTAATTCTGATATTACTCAGGCAACCACTGCTGGCATTGCTCCGAGTACTTTTACTTACAGTACCGATTGACGTTGTATTTTGGCTTCTGATTAAGCCTGCCGATATGATGGACAATGCAGAGCCACAGCATCCAGTGATCTCCTATCCAGTATTCAGAGGTTTTCAGCCTGGAAGCAATTATTGTCAAGCTGCAATCATTGACGAAGAATTTAAGGATATCGCAGATTTTTTTGATAGCTGCTACTTTGACCATTTCGTGGATCAGGTGAAGTGGAATTGCGTCATTTACGTATTCCGTATTCGCCCCAAAAAGGATATGCCAGTCTCCTATGAGCTACTTGATCTTATTCAGCACATTTGTGAGAAGAAGGCATCCGTGTTTTTTTCAGAGAATGGGCTTTATCGGGTCTATTCAAATGTTGTCGCCTGTAATTTTGGGCATAACGTCTTACAGATTGCATTTGCTTACAATCCACAGGGTGAAGCGCAAATTGTAAAGCTCAGGAACGAGGCGTATCGTCAATGGCATCAAAAACAAGCCCAGGATAACGCTTCAGCTTCAGGTACAATGACCGAAGATGTCCCTGAAATCCCATTGGAAGATGAAAACGCTTCCGAGCAGGATAAGAGATGAAATGGGGATTCGATAAAGGGATATGGGATTCTTTTGGGGCGAAATATCCTCTTGAATATTCATTTGAGAGTCATCCCCATGCACTTATCTGTGGCTGCTCAGGCTCAGGAAAGTCTTATAGCATTTTATATGAACTATCGCAGTTTATATTTGATAGCTATACTTACGGTATAAAGCCGATAGTCTATGTATGCGATTTTAAGAACTCAGAGGATTTCCAGTTCTTAACGGGCTATCCACTGTACTATGTTGGAAACGAGTGCTATGAGGGCATGGAAGAGTTTTACCAGCAATTTACAGTCACAAGGCAGAATGGGATTGTAGATAAAGGGCAACGGCATCTCATGGTTTTTGACGAGTATGCTTCTGCGGTGTCCTACTACCAGTCCCAGGACAAGCTTACAAAGGGTAAAATGGCTTTTTCACTTATTAGCATGAATGCCGAAATGCTTATGCTGAGCCGAAGCTTTAACTATGGTGTCTGGACGTGTGTACAATACGGAACCAGTGATCTCTTTCATGGTGCCCGATTGAACTATATGATTAATTTATCATTAGGGCGCCAGAACAAAGAACAGCTGAATATGCTTTTTTCAGGAGAGGAAATTCCCCAGAATCGCATATACCAGCCAGGGGAAGGTCTGCTTTTAGCAGATGGTTTTCCGCTTAAGGAAGTGAAATACCCACTGGTTGATATGGTTCAGCTTAAACAGTTTATACGCAAAATGCTTTTTAAGGCAATCTGCTAAACTTAACCGACTGGAAGAAATGGAGCTGGCTGACAGACGGTGGCGCAGCCACAAGGATGGCAGCCAGACCCATTTCTGAGTGTCGGATTCATTATTGGCAGACCCATTGCTGATGAAGAAATACATAGTTTTATTCCCAGAAACTTAAGTTTTATAAGCATTTTGGACTTAATAACTATGTAAAATAAAAACATTTTTTACGAAGGAGGAATTCTATGAAAAACCAAACTTCAAATGCTATAATTACCGATCTAGAAAACGCAGAGGATATCAAGTTCGGTAAGCGTGACCAAAAAGCTTTTGTGTCTTTAAAAGCAAACATCGACAAAGGCATGGCAAAAGCCAGTGATGCCTATGTTACTGTCGGCTGTGCCCTATGGCAGATTCACCATGGTGAATACTACCGCATTGAAAACTATAAAAATATCGCAGAGTTTGCACTGGATGTCTACGAACTGAAAAAGGCAACTACACACAACTACATAAAAGTAATTGAGAAATTCGGCGAAATCGTGGCTGGTAAAGCTATCGGTTTAAAGGAAAAATACAAGCCCTTTAAGTGTTCACAACTTGTCAACATGACTTCCATCACCCCCGAACAGTTGGAACAGGTAAAGCCCGACTGGTCAGTACGCCAGATAATTGAGTTTGGTAAGGCATCTTCTGTCATTGAAACTGATGAAGATGGTGAAAGTATCATTGATGCAAATGGGGAAGATGCAGAGAAAATTGGCATTCAGGATATTAATGACTGTATGCCTGTTCCAGAACTGGAAGCAGGAAGAACAACCCTTGCCATCTGTAACAGTTTCGATGAATTAATCCAAAATCGTACAGCATATGAAAATGCTTTTAACGATATGAAACATGATAACAATTTTGCAAAGAAAAAAATCCGCTTTGTTTTAGAACTTGCATACGACTGATAATTGTAAAGTAAAACAGAGTGGAGCTACAAGAAAGGAAGAACAAAAAATGAAGATTTTCACAACAGCAAACAATTTTGTAACTTTAATAACAAAAAATGCAACACCATACACCATTGAGGGCAGAGCTGGGATTACATATCGTGTTGTTGTAATGTCCGGGGATGATGTTGAAAAGCTGAAAGTAGTAGATAAAGATGTCTATGATCTGTTTGAACCTGGTAAACATTATCAGCTGACGGGACAATTTGAAGTTCGTAACGGACGATACAGCGAATGGAAAGTTGATGGTTTTGTCCAGGATTAAATGATAAGCAGTCCATACGTATGGACTAAGTTTAACCTTTCTGTGGGGATAGGGAAAATGCCTATTCCCACATTTAAAAAGAAAAGACAAAAAATGAATATGAACCAGGGAAACTAAAAGTTGTTTTGTGTTGCTTACTTGACAATAGCAACACTTTTCAGTCGATGGAGAAAGAGAAAAGTGAATTACAATGTCAAAACAATCGAATACGTGGATTCCGTACAAGTCCGCACTTACAAGCGTCCTGTCACGGTCTCCAATAAAATAACTTTTCCAGAGCAAAAACAAATATCAAAATCAAAAGAAAGAACCCAAAAACAGATTGAGCATAGTATAGAATCATCTGTAAACAGAACAATTAACCAGATATATATGCTCTCAAGGGCTAATAGATGGGACTACTTTATTACTCTCACTATAGATCTCCAAAAGCTGGACAGTACAGATTTCAATCTTATTTCTCAAAAGTTGAATATTTGGACAAACAATTTAAAAAAGCGGTATGCCCCAGACCTAAAATATATCATAGTTCCAGAACTTCACAAGGACAAGCGCAAATGGCACTTTCATGGATTGTTTGCAAATATCGGCAAAATGTCTTTGGATTTTTCCGGTAAAGTTTGTATTGGAAAATACATTTATGATTATGTGCAAAAACCTTTTGCAACTAAGATTTACAATATTCCATTATGGAAATACGGATTTTCTACTGCAACCGTTATTCGTGACCCATCAAGAGCCAGTTCTTACATAACGAAATATGTTACTAAGGATTTATGCCGAGTTTTGCCAAATAAACACCGTTATTTAGCAAGTCAGAATGTTGATAAACCAATAGAACGTGTATTCAATATTGCTTATGAAGATTTAACTCGAATTTACAGAAAGTATCTAGGACAGATTGCTTATATGTCAAAGGTAAAGATACCAGACGCTGGACAAGAAATCATATACATGGAATTAAGTAAGGAAAAAGGTAATACAATGCCATGTAATATAGATTTTTCTATTTTTGAACAGGAAAATCAAAAGTCTATCCGACCAGCTAGTAGTAGACACATGGCAGACACCAAACAACAAACACGAAAAGATATTTTCCTTGAAAAAATTAATCTTTCACCTGCTCCTGTTTCCGTTAAGAGACACATTCAAAAACTAAGGGAATTAAAATCTTTTTTAAAGGAACACCCAGAACAAAAACCAGTATATCGTGATATTAATATAGATTTTCAGATACTACAGATAAAAAGAAACATGATGTATGAAGAAGCAAACGTATTAGAAGAAGATGGAGCAAACAGCAATGAATTTACTCCCGCTGTTGATGCACCATTTCCATAAGCTACATAAAAAAATCAGCAAAAACTATAACAAAGGTAGCCAGTCCATACGTTTGGACTGTGAAAGAAGTTTATATGAACACAACCTAAATATTTTTATACCATTGGGAGAGGGGTAAAACTCTACAATACCAAAAGAATAGGAGCCTTAACATGAATCATAACACTAGATGTCAAAGGAATCGCAATCTGAAAGCAAATGGAGTTTAACGAAAAAGAACTCTTGGATTTTGCGATCAAGAATGATATTATAGATATAGGTGCAACGCTGAAACAAATAGAAGAAATGGAAAGAAAAGAAATTTTGGCACAGCACCCCTATAGTATCACAGAAAAACCAGACTATTATGCGACTTATCTTCCTGGTGAAAATGGGAAAAGAAAGTACAGAGTACGTCATACCCGGAAGGAAATTGAAGATCTGATTATTGCCTATTATAAAGAAAAAATGCAAGAAGTTTATCTGAAAGATGTTTTTTACGAATGGATAAACAAAAAGCTGGAATACAACGAAATTCAGAGAGCCTCCTATGACCGTTACATTAACGATTATAAGAGATTCTTTGAGAACCAGCCTAATGTACTGTCTGCAAAACGTTTTAAGAACATCACCGAGGATGACATTGAAGCCTTTGTTAAGGTAACAATCCGGGATTTTCAGCTTAGCCGCAAAACGTATGCAGGGCTTAGAACCCTGCTGTATGGAATTTTTCGTTATGGAAAGAAAAAGAAATATACAACTATCAGTATTTCTGAATTTATGAAAGACCTGGAACTTCCAAGGAATATGTTCAAGCCCAGAATTGTTGACCGGGAAAAGGAAGTTTTCATGGAGGATGAAATACCTGTAATCATCAAATACCTAAAGGAAAACCCGGATATATACAATCTTGGAATCCTTCTGGTTTTTGAAACAGGAATGAGGGTGGGGGAGCTTGCAGCCCTTTCACCCAATGACATAGGGGACTGTGAAATTAAGATCAGACGTACAGAAGTTAAGTATCGCACAGAAAATGGAAAATGGATTGCAACAGTGAAGGAACATCCCAAAACATCCGCTGGATGCAGGGATTTAATCATTTCTTCCAGTGCATTGAAAACAGCCCAGGCGGCAATGAAGTTAAATCCCAATGGAACCTACCTTTTTGAACACAATGGAAAGAGAATCCGGGGAAATACCTTTAACAAGCGGCTTTCCACTATCTGTGAAAAATTGGATATTCCGCATAGAACCATGCACAAGATCAGAAAGACATACGGTACGATACTTCTTGACAGCGACCAAATGACAGACGCATTTGTTGCCTCCCAGATGGGGCACTCTGACGTAGCCTGTACCAGACGCTACTATTATTTCAGCAACAGATCAATGAAAAAGAATAAAATGCAAATCGAGCAAGTCATATCTTTTTAACCTAATAATAGGAATCATTCCTGCTTGACTAGGCGGTTGACTAGGTTTCAAAATTCCCCAAAAACAAAACGCTGAAAACCCAGTAAAATCAAGGCTTTCAGCGATCCTAAGAGCAGGGGATGAGAGAATCGAACTCCCACCAAAGGTTTTGGAGACCCCTAT
>ENA-ORUQ01000962-ORUQ01000962.1-human-gut-metagenome-genome-assembly--contig:-NODE-962-length-29860-cov-3.123805_pt1 | contig 29860 bp, 16 predicted proteins | sample MGYA00242081_ERZ509211 | MGnify/ENA primary metagenome ERZ509211 (study PRJEB26280, sample SAMEA2338785) | human gut metagenome | biome: human gut; feature: human-associated habitat; material: faeces...
ACTCAATTCTATCACTATATCTTTCCGCATTTCACTTTTTTGTAGTAACTTTGCGCCACCAAGACATAAAAATATGAAGAACGGATTGTTGGAAGACGGATGCGACCCGATGGGGCAGGCCATCCGTGACTATTATGAGACAGGTCGGGCCGGTCGCCTGCGGGTGTTCTCCCCGCAGTTTGACGAAGACGAGATGCCGGTCGGCACGTTGTTCCGTGAAGAGGAGGATATGCCGCCATTGGAACTGAAAGCTTTGGACTTGTGTCGCGGGCGGGTGTTGGATGTCGGTGCCGGGGCTGGCTGCCACAGCTTGGCCTTGCAAAGGCGCGGGTTGGACGTGACGGCGGTGGACATCTCGCCGTTGTCGGTGGACGTGATGCGTCGGCGCGGGGTGAGGCAGGCTTGGGAGGCGGATGTCTTCGACGAGGCTTTCGCCGGATGTTACGATACGGTGCTGATGCTGATGAACGGTTCCGGCATCATCGGGCGGCTGGAACGCATGCCCTTGTTTTTCCGTCGTATGAAGCAACTGTTGGCACCCGGCGGTTGCGTGTTGGTGGATTCCAGTGACTTGCGCTATATTTATGAAGACGAAGACGGCGCGTTGGACATCGACCTGAATGCCGGTTACTACGGTGAGTTGGATTTCCGGATGCAGTACAAGCGAGTGAAAGGCGCACCTTTCCCGTGGCTCTATGTGGACTTCGACACTTTGGCCTACTATGCGCAGGAAAACGGTTTCCGTGCGGAACGCTTGCAGGACGGGGAACATTATGATTATCTGGCGCGGCTGTCCGTAACGTTATAAATACAAGAGACGGCCTCCTCGCGGAGACCGTCTCTGACCAACCTTCCTTACCTCGTCCGTAGATGGGGAGAAAACGGATGGGCAAGGCTTTTTGCGGGATTACATTTCTCCTTTGTAATTGTTGCTTGCACCTTTTCCAATGGTGAACGTCACGTCTACGTAGTAGCCGCTCTCGCCCACATTCATGTTCTCGATTGCGCCCCACGGAGAATCGGCACTGATGCGGATGGTTACCGTATGAGCGGCATCGAACCCTGATTGTGTTGCATCTTCGTCGAACGTAACTACGCCGGTCTTTGAGTCAACAATGACATATTTGTCTTTGTAGTCATCAACTTTTCCAGTATGCGGATTGACGATAGCGAATGACGGTGCAGTCATGCCGTATACCATTGTTGAGAACGGATCCTTGCTGAACTTAGACTTCCAGTTGCCCTTGTCATCTTTGGTCGTCTCCACTACGGCACCGTCTTTCCATATGGTGCGTCCGGCAAAGTCAACCCACTCGGCACCTGTGGACACATTGTAGGTCTTAGACAAATCGTAGACGGTCATAGCCATTTCGGTCGGGTTCTTCCAGGTTCCACTCAGCTTTTGTACGCTGATTTCACAGTAGGTTTCAGCAATCTTCTTACCATTGTAATCCAAGTAGATTACTAGGCTTACGTTGTCACCCTCATATTGAGACTTGTCGTAAGTGAGTGTTCTATTGGCATTATTGTAAGTGACCCCCTTGATAGTTGCATTGTCCTTGATTCCGACAACAAGTTTGAAGCCAAGGTCGTTAGCTTGTTTGTTCAATTCTTCGTAGTCGGCGAACAAGTCTTTAGCATTAAAGACATTGTTCATGCTAGCCACAATGTCGGTCGTGCCTTTTTCCCATTCAATCTGCGGAGTGTATTCGATGGTCTGTCCGTCTTGGTTCCAACGTACCGGGTTCTTCTCGATCACAGTGACAGGATACTGCATCTTGCTGACGTTTACATGGATAATGTAAGAGTCGGTCCGCGTAGTACTGCTGTTTTCTTCCTTCAATGTGATATCGAGTTTCTTGGCATCACCGGTATTCATTTTGGCAGGAACGACGATGTACAGCGTGTTGTCGTTTGCTACCTTGTCGGTTGCTGCAGGCATTTTTTCCAAGATGTCTTTACCGGTCATCAGGCACAGTTTGGTCAAGTTTGCCGGTTCGTTTTCATCGATAAGCTCCATGAAGTCACCGCGTGACAGTTCGGTTGCTTTGATGATTTCGTCCATTTCGTCGCTGCTCAGAGCAATAAACTGAATATCCTTGTTCCACGTCAGTTCTTTAGGAGCACTGGGCTCATTTACATCGACTTCTACAACGCGACGGGTAACGGTTATTTTTTTGTATGACGGTGCTTTGATTTCGATTGAACCAAACTGGACTTTAGGGGTAACCGTGACTTCACGTCCAATCATAGCGTTCGATTTCTGTACAATCAATACACCGTTTTCTTCCTTGAACCAATTGTCGTCGCTCGTGTCGGTGTTCGTCAACGTGGATACCTCGTAAGAAATTGTAGCAGGAACGCCGAAGTCACCAACCATGTCTTCTACGATTACTTCATTAGATTCATCGTAACCTACGACTTTGCGGTTTACGGTATAGTCCACCTTGCTATCACTACCGTCCGGATTCATGTAAGGCATGGTTGTTTTGTCTTGATTGTCATTTGTGACAGCAATGGTTTTCACTTTATATTCCACTGTCGTAGCAGTGAAGTAAGTAGTGGTCAGGTCAGTGTTGTCCTTTACGCCTGTACTTTCTTCTCCTTCTGCGGCAGGTTGTTCCACAGCCTTGATGACAGCGCAAACAGCCCATACTTCATTTTCAGGTATTTTCGTTTCTACGGAATATGTGATAATACCGGATTCTTCATTAACTTTTGGTTTTCCTACCGTCTTCACTTGTGAGAAACTTTTCTTGGTTATTATCTCGCCGTCGAAGGTCAAGGTATATTTAGGATTATCTCCGTCGAAGTCTTTGGCTTTAGAGGCCGGAGACACGCGGAAACTGATTGTGTTGGTCTTTATGCCTTGTGCCACTTCATCGTATTTGTCTTTATTTGTGCTCTTTTCATTGTACACTTTCAGCACGGAAGACTTCAACAAATAGCCCGTTTCTGCTTCAGTAGCATTCGGGATGTACACCACGCTTTGAATCATGTCGAACTTGGCCATTTCGGCTTTCAGTGCGTTGAATTGTTCAACCAAGCCCGGGTCGCTCGGGTCTACGCCCGGAGTTTCGCTGCCGCTGCCCGTCAATGCTTCTTGCAGCTCTTTGATGTCTTGGCAAATGTCGGCAAAGCTGCTGTATCCCGTGCCGGTCAGTAATTCGGTCACGATAGTGTTCTTCCATTCTTCGAGGGCGGCTAGACGGTAGAGGATGCTTCCGGCTTCCGTTTCCTTGCCGATTTGTTGTTGCAGGGTGGTAAGTGAACTTACCGTGGTGGGCAATGCCTTGATGGCTGCCAAGATGGCCGGATCGGAAATGGTCGTAGCCGCTTCTTCGCTGATTTTAGCTATCAGGTTGTTGATCTGGCTTACGTTTGCAGTCAGTTTGGCCAATTCCTGTCCGTTGTTCTTAATCCATTTTTCTACTTCCACCAAACGGTTTTCTACGTCGGTAAGGTTTGTTACGGCCGTATCCAATTCAGACTTGATGCTGTCCACGGTAGCTTGGTCGGCTTTGTCGGCAATGGCTTTCTCCAAATCGGCACGCAGGCTGTTGACCTTGCCTTCCAACTCAGTCTTTTGTTGCTGAAGGTCGCTTTGGGTCTTATCCAAATCGCCTTCTATTCCATTTACCTGTGCGATCAGTTCGCTGACCTGAGAACTCAATTCGCCGATTTTGGTGATGTCGTTCTCTGTGATGGCTGTTTGGAGTGCAGCCACGGTTTCTTGTAAGTCCTTCACGGCCTGTGCGTCGGCTTTGCCCGCTGTCAATTCGTTGATGTCCTCCTGCAATGCGGCTTGAGCTTCTTGCAAGGCTTTCAGGGCTTCTGCGGTTGAAACATCTACCGTTTGTTTCAATGCGTCTACTTGCGATTGTAGATTGGCAATGTCGTCATCGTAATCTGAGCAGCCGACCCAAACCGGGGAACTGGCAATCAATGCGCAAAACATCGCAACACTAATAAACTTCTTCTTCATAATAAAACAAATTAATTAAAAAATATATGTTCTCTACTTTCCTGTTTTTAGAATCATATTCTTTTCTCTCTCTATGCAAGAGGTGGAAAAAGGGAATGTAGGCCTGTCTATTATATGTGAGTCATAGTGCTTTAGAACCATCTTCCAAATCTATTCTTTCTTGTTTTTTAGTAAATCATTTGTTTTTTCGAGAAAAAAAGACCGATTATTTTGTGGGTTTAAGTATTTTATCTACATTTGCATCGGATTTATCCACCTCTTGCATAGAGATGGAATAATAATATTGAGGATATATTGCTGAATAGGAGAGCGTTGAAGTTTTTGTTGAAGACTGCCTGATTCGTTTCTTTATTTTACTTCTTCTATTTGCCGTTTCAAATATTTTTCTTGTTGCAGCATCAATATTGCGGTGGTCCAGCGAAGTGAGATAGATGGAAGTGGTCTTTTCATTGGAATGCCCCATAGATTCGCTGATGACGTGCATCGGGATATGAAGCTTTAAGGCTTCCGAGGCCCATGAATGCCTCGGGACGTAAGAGGTGAGCGTGGCTTTCTCTCCTAACAATTCGGATAGCTTTTTTAAATTGAGATTGTATGTCCGTAAGGCTGAGTCGTAAACGGACTGTCGGAATTCTGTGGTTTTCATTACAGGGAAAAGAAAGTCCGATTGGGGAGAGGCGTATTTATTGATGATGGTTCTCATGATTCTGTCTACTTTGACAGAGAGCAGGCGTCCTGTTTTACTCCGATAATAGGAGAGGCGTCCGTTTTGCAGATTTTCCTTTTTTAGTTTGGCGAAGTCTATGAAAGGCATACCTTGTGCGAAGAAGCAAAATACAAATGTATCGCGACTGAATTCCATACTTTTATTGAGCTTCTTATATTGCATGAGTTTGATGATGACATCGATGTTTACAGCCCGTTTTCGGGTTTTGTCTACTCCCGTATAGACGTTGCCGAAGGGGTCTCGAAGTTTCAGATTGAGCATGGCAATTCCTTTTTTATAGGCCGCATGCAATGTGCGGATATAAAAGGAACTGCTGTTTTTAGTGATACCGCGTTCGTGTTGTAGGTAGGTTTCGTAAGATGCGATTAATTCTTCGGTGATAGATTCGAAGCTTACAGAGCGACAGTAGCCTTTGGTTTGGAGGAAATGTGTAAAGGAACGCAGGGATGATTGGTAGTTCGCAGATGTTTTGATTTTGTTGCGCATCTTTTTTTCTTGGATTTGATTTTGCATGAAAGACAAGAAGTCGGCTTTTTTGCTTTTACAGATTGTTGATTTCTTCATTTTACGATTTTTTGTGTAAGACAATACTGTGTTTTTTACTTTATCTTGCAGAAAAAAACAGACTGCCTTTAGGTGACAGTCAGATGGAGGGCGGGTAATATAAAAAAGAATCCTTCTTGCCGGATGAACTCCATGCAAGAAGGATTCTTTTTTTAGGTAAAGAAATAAAAGAGCCTTGTTTAGAACAGCTTTTCCGGGTATTCTCCTGCTGCTACCAAGGAGGCAATCTTTTCTACTGTGGCTTCACGGTCGGCAGCGTATGTTACACCGAACCATTTGCTGGTAGTGTCGAGCACTTCTACCGTAGCGGTACCTTCGTTGATGAGCTTATTCACCATCAGCGGGATGAAGAACTCGGCTTTCGGATTTTCCATGTTCTTCGGATTGCTCAGAAACTCTTTGAAATATTCTTCGCTATGCTGGAAGTAGTCGGGAGTGAAGCCCCACATGTTCATGCTGACCGGTACGTTCTCTTCCAACGGAATCCATTTGCCTTCTTCGTCTTTGTAGCAGATAGGACCGTCCACACGCATGATTTCCGTACGTTCCACCACGTCTTTCAAGTGATGATGGTCGTCGTACATGCAGACACCACGTGCAACGGAGCCGTTTTCGCTGAGCGTATTACAGCAACGGAAGCCCACCATGGCGTATGTGTTTTGGCAGCCTTCCGGCAATTCGCTCAGGAACTTGCCGATGGTGGCGAATGCGTCGCGGCCGTAGAAGTCATCACAGTTGATGACACAGAACGGTTCTTTGATGACATCTTTACCCATCAATACGGCATGGTTCGTACCCCACGGCTTTACACGGCCTTCCGGGCAAGTAAAACCTTCGGGCAGTGCGTCCAGACTTTGGAATACCAACTCAGCCGGAATCTTTCCTTCGTATTTTGAAAGGATTTGTGTACGGAATTGTTCTTCAAAGTCTTTGCGGATGACGAAGACAATTTTGCCGAAACCGGCACGGATGGCATCATAGATAGAATAGTCCATGATGGTTTCGCCATTCGGACCCAGCCCGTCCAATTGTTTCAAACCGCCATAACGGCTACCCATACCGGCAGCCAATAAGAAAAGTGTAGGTTTCATATTCGTTCGTTTAAAAAGTTAAATATTTACGTTCTGTATTGCAAAAATAGCTTTTTTATTTGAAAAAGTCGTGTTTTCGGCTTCTTTTTTTAAGCCCTTTGAACTGTTTGGGAAAACAGGAGGGGCCGTCCGTGCTACAGCCCGTTTTAGAACGGATAACCTACGGCAAAATGGTATCCCAGACTGTCTTTGAATTTCGGCATGTTGTAATAGCCGCTCTTTCCTGTGTCGTAAGGAGCGTGAAGTCCCACTCCGACATCGAAACGCAATACGAGGAAATCGAGGTCGCAACGAATACCCAATCCGGTGCCTAAAGCCAAGTCTTTGCCGAATCTTGAAATGTCGAACGTTCCTCCCGGGCGGTTTACGTCTGCATCCAGAAGCCAAACGTTTCCAGCATCCAGGAATACGGCTCCGGAAAGCATAGAAACGATGGGGAAGCGATACTCGGCGTTCATTTCGATTTTGAAGTCTCCCATTTGGTCGATATAGGAATAGGCCGACGCGCCCGGAATATAGCTACCCGGTCCCACGCCGCGAACGGTGAACGCACGGATACTGTTGGCACCACCTACGCTGAAGAGATCGTTGTAAGGAGCTGCGGTAGAGTTTCCGTAACTGAATATCACGCCGGTTCCCACTCGCGTGGCGATACTTGTACGGGGGGTAAGGCGGAATTCTTCTCTGAACTCAGCCAGAAAACGGATATACTGTGCAAAAGGCACGTTGAAAAGTTTCTTGTCTTTTTGGTTGAACGGTTTACCGAAAGCGGCGTAAATACCGGAAGTGATGTTTCCGCTTTCTTTCACTTCAAAGATGAAAGTACGCGGATTGCGTGCCTTGCGCGGACTGGAATAAGTGAAAGTGTATCGCATGGAAGGAACGAACTGGTCGCGCATACTTACGTAGAGTGCCTGGTTGACGTTCATGATAGAGTCGAAAGTGGCGGTTGTACTCAACAGTTCGTCGTAATCCAAGCGGAACGGGACGAATTCGTGTTTGATTGTAGGACGCGCTTGGTAAGTATAGGCCGCCCGTGCGCTCAAAGACACCATGCCGAAATAGTTGGCCCGGTTCATCCATGTAGCATCCAGTACAAACGAGGTGCTCGTTTTGGCGCGTCGGGAGAACTTACGTGCCCCGGGAAATATCAGTCGGGGATAGTCCAACGACAATGAAGTACCGTATTCGTAGGAGTTGATGACGGAACTACGTCCCTGTACGGTGGAGTTGGTTTGCCATTCGTATGATCCGTGCACTTCGAATTTCAGCTTTTCCGCTCCTCGGAAAGCATTGCGTTTGGACATGCTGAACGAGAGTCCCGGACCGATTTGCCCATTGCTTTTAGAGGTTACCTTTGTGGTGAACTCCCCGTCGTAGGGTTTGTCCAGAATACCGGTGATTTCGATGTCGAGCGTATCGTTGAGTGCGGTGGTATCACGCGGAACGTATTTCAGGTTTACCGTGCTGAACACATTCATTTCCGAGAGTTGCTGTTGTACGAAGCTCATAATGTCCTGTCGGTAGAGCATGCCTTTCCGATAGAACAGATTACGCCGGAGGGCACCGAAGCGCAAAGGGATTTTGCCTTTCTTTCCTCCGTCATAATATAAGGTGTAATCGCGAAACTGTAGCGTGTCGGTCAGTTCATAAGAATCATTATTGAACAGATTGACGGTGGTCCGTCCGAGGTAATACCTTTTGTTGGCCGATGCGGGAATACCGTCGGCCGGTACGACTTGCAGTTGTACGAATCCCGGACGCTGTATGGTATCGGCACGATAGGTGATGTATTCCGGTTTGTAGTAGAAATAACCGGAATTGCGGAACATGTTATAAATACGGGTTCTTTCGGCATCGAGATTGATTACGCTGAACGGATCACCGCTGAAAAGGGTACGTTGCCGGAACGTTTCCCGTATCAGGCTGTCGCCCACAGCCGGAAAGCGCAGGTAGGCTATGGAGTCCAGACGAAACAGATTGCGCGGTCTGACGGTATAGCTGATTTTGGCCTTTTTGGGGTTCTTTTCCGGTAGGATTTCATAGTCCACGGTACCGTTGAAATAACCGTAGTTCCGGAGTGTGTTTTGTGCTACGAGTGCGCGGGTTTTAGGATTGACGGTACTGATGAAGACCGGAGTACCTGCAAACGTATCGAATAACCATTTTGCGAAGCGTGACTTCTTGCCCACTAAAGCGTTGTATATCCACAGTCCGGTGGGGAACGGAATACGGTAGGACGAACTTCCGAACAGAGCGTTGTTCGGGGCGTAAGCCAGTGCCGCATCCACTTCTTCCTTCGCCGTTTCATACGCCTCTTCTTCGATACGTTGCACGGCGGCGATGGAGTCCTTTTGCTCCTGAGTCAATTCCTCTTTCCGTTTCAGCACAGACAAATCTCTTTGTGTGAGTAAGTCGTCTACAGCTTTGTAAGCATCGGCCAAAGAGGTAATGACTCCCTCTTCCTCCTTTTGTTTAGCCTTTTTCTTGGCTTTCTTTTTCGACTTTTGGCCATAGTCTATTTCCTTGATACCGGTGTACAAAACCTCTTCTTCGGGAAGGTTCTTGGTCGTTGAGCACCCTGCCGCCAAACCGCAGCACAGGATCACACCACAATATATCTTCAGTCTTGTCTTCATCATTTCTTCTCTTTTTCGTGTTGAGGTTCATTCTTTTTTCTGTTCTTGAAGATAAACAGTTCCCCTAAACGTGTCATTTTACGCCTCAGTACGAGACCGGCTCCCATTTCGGTGATTTCGCCTTCCAACAAAGACTCATAACTCTTGTCATAGAATAGGGTGACGTAACGTGTGGCACTCTTGTCCAAGCGATATTCTAACGATACATTATCTATCAACGACTGGCCGGTGTTTTCCACATTCTCGCCCGTGGACACCTTACCACCCACGATGATGCTCACCCGGTTGCCCCAGAAGCGTTTGGCAAAGCGGAATGAGTAATCCGTGCGCTCCGTTCCTTCGGCCGTAGTTTCCTGGTCTACGCCGAGGCTCAAGTCTATGGTTTCAAGAGCCTTGCCTGCAATGTTGGTGATTTCGCTTTGTAACAAGGCGTTCAGGGCATTGGTCGTAGAGAATCCTCCGCTTTCATTATCTCCCAACAAGTACATGCCGGTGGCCAACATGGTGACGGCCACTTTCCCGCGCTCCTCTATCGACATGGCTGCGAGTTGGTTCTGTACGGTCATGTCTTCAGGGGCTGCGATGGTAAACTCCAGTCCCATGTTTTCCAACGTACGCGTGATGGACAGCCCCACTTCGAAGGAAACAGTGCGTGGGGTATCGTTTTCCGTCACGGTGGCACGCATACGTTCGGACGCCGAGATGTTCAAAGTAGGATTCAGGATAGGCCCGTTGAAATCCACATAACTGCCCGAGGCGATGGTGAATGTCTTCAAAGGGATAACCGGAAGTGAGTATTTCATTTCTCCGTTCAGCACCGTATAACGTCCGGTGAGCGTCAGTTCTCCCTGCGGAGTATAGTTCATGGTCAGCTCGCCGCCCCCTTCCAGATCAACGTATTTAGAGCGGTCGGCACTCAGCAGGCAGTGTACCTGTGTACCCTGGTCTATGCTGATTTGCATCATCACGTTCATGTTCATGGGCTGTACTTCTTCCTGGGTAGCCACGGTCGTAGTATCGCTGAAGTCTACAAACGTGACCAGGCCGCTCAACCGGTCTTCCGATGAAAGCGGAGTGTCTTTCAGCACGTACGTCACGTCGGTGCTTCCCAATACCCCCAAACGTCCGTTAATGTTGATATTGTTCAGATTCCCGGCCATCCGTGCATTGACATCCACGTACACTTTTCCGTAGGCCGATGCCTGTTGGGTGCGTTTGGCGTTGATGAGTTCGAAGTTGGATGCATTCATTTTCAGGTCGAGCAAGATATTATCGAAGTTGGCGAAATCCACCGTTCCGTCGAACACGAGCGGGTTCTTTCCTGTGGAATATACGTTCAACTTGTCTAAATTCAGGTGGCTTTGCCTTACCTTGATGGTATCATCCTCCAGACGCAGGTTCAAACTGTACTCGGATGACGTTATTTTCATGGCTTTGGTGGCCAGCCATCCTTCTACGACGGGCCGGTCGGTCGGGCCGCTCACCTTCATGCAGCCGTCGGCCATACCGCCTAAAGCCGCCATCTGGTCCGGGACAAAACCGTTGGCCAACGACAACGGGAAGTCTGCCAAATCCAAGTCCGCCTCTATCGTTCCGCTTTTACCGTTGTCTTTGTAAGCTCCTGAAAGCGTCAGGACTTCTGCTTCGTTATGCGAAATACGTGCATCTACGAAATGCGTCCCGTCGTTGTTGGGCAGGTAGACCATTCCCAGGCCGATATTGCCCAGCGGTGCATCTTCGTACGCCATGTCTTTCACCGAGACGTCGGCTACGACGGACAGGTTTTCCTCCGTTTGTATCAAGTGGGCGTCGGTTTGCATTAATCCGGAGATGCGGGGAGCGTACGGAATGACAGCGGTCAGTTCTTTTAGGTTTACATGGTTCAGGTTGACAGACAGGTCTTGCAAGGCTTCCGGATTGGGCGTCGAGTAAATCCTGGCTCCCGTTCCGTCGTCGGCGAGCATATTCACATCCGCTTCCACCCGCCTGTCGTTCCCCAGGAATATGTAGTTATCCTCGTTGATATCGAATTTTCGATAGGCGATAATCGGATGAATTTGTGAGAACACAATTTTGATGCCATTGTCTTGCACGTCGGCTCTCAGCCCCAGATCCACTCCTTTTTTACGCTTGTCGTCCAGATAAATCAGATTGATTCCCGCTCCGGTGGAGTGCAGATAAGCATTCAGCCGGGACTCGAATACGAATTGTTTGTTCTTGGGGCCGTTTCGCACCCGTCCGTCCATTTTTACGCCGGTCGTATCCTGAAAGATGTGCATCTGTATCGTATCCAGTAAGATGCCTCCTGCATTCATCGTGTAAATATGGCCGCCTCCGTTCAGGCCGATTTTGGGGTCGGCATTCAGGTTCAGCTTCAATTCGTTGAGAGAGTAGCCCATAGCCGTCAGATAGTTGGCCACGGGGTTGTTTTTTCCCGACACCATATTGAGCGTCATGCGTGGCAGGAAAATCTTGAGTGAGTCCTGATTCAGATGCCGGCGTTGCAGTTGCTGGTCGGCTACAGCCATGAATTCTTCGCTTTTTTTCATCAGCGTCTCATATCCGTCGCGGCCGTCAAGATGCAGTTTGAAGTCACCGGCCGAAATGTCGGCATACGTAGTGTCCGGAAGAGCCAGTACGTTCAGGGATAAATCTTTGGGAAGGAATACCGAATCCTGCATTATGAGAGAGATATCCGATACCGTTCCGTGTACCGTATGAGCGTTTTTCAGGTTCGTACTGCCGTCCATGTGCAAGCACATGCCGGCCTTGAACGGTTTGTCAGTCAGTCGCAGGGCATACAGGTCGATGCTGCGCATATCTATACTGAAAGTCAGGTCGGTATTATGTCGGCTCAGCAGCGCGTCGATTCTGGAACGCATATCCAATAGCGGGTTATGGCTGTCGAGAGCGACGTGGCCGTTGCCTTTTTGCAATCCGGCATCCAGTTTGATGTCACTGAGATGCAGTTGTCCGTATTGCAGGCTTTCTAATGTCATGTCGGCCTGCATCCGGGTATGTCGGCTGAAGAAATCCGTCCCGACGCCCTTGGCAGATGCCGTGAGGGACAGGCCGTACAGGGAATCTTTGGGTAAGAAGTGATGGAGTTGCAGGTCCTTTATGGCCAGTTTCGCCTGGTAGGCCATGCGTGCCGCGTCGAATCCTCCTTTTACTTGCACGTTTCCTTTTCCTTCCCTTAAACGGAGGTCGGCAGTGTATTTTTGTCCGTTCAGCCCCACATTCCCGTCCAGTCGCATCGGGGGCAGGGCTATGTCTTTCAGCGCCTCTTCTCCGGCCAATGCCCTCGCAAAATCGAGATTGCGTGTACGCAGGTCCAAATTCACGTGTCCCGACCTTCGTACGGAGTCCGCCAACCGGAACATCTTTCCGTCGGCTTTCAGTTCGAAAGCGCCGGCCAACCGTGCTTCTGCAGTCGTGAGGTTCAGCGTATCCAGATTCCCGTCGGCCGACAACCGTAAGATGACGGGGGAGTTGGGATAAGCCTTGACAAAGGCCGTGGGCAATCCTCCGGCAAACAATAATACGTCCTGTTTGCCCAGTTCTCCCATAAGCCGGGCGGACATTTTTCCTTGGGGCTGTTCGGCTACGGCGGAAAGGTCCATGTCAGCTTGTGTCCTGATGTAAGAATCCGGGGTGCGAAGTACCAGTTCGGGTACATGCAGAGAAGTGGAATCCATATTGAAGTGCCCTGTCAGCGAACGGATTTCCAGACCGCTTTTTTCTTTCATGTGCGTTTCGCGCAAAGCCAGTGAAAGCCCCAAGGCGTTTCCGTCGAATGTGATACTGTCGATGCCCAGGCCGATGTCCCGAAGTGCGATATGGTTGACATCCAGTCCTTCTGCGGTTTTCTCGTATGGCAGGTCGTAGAATAGCGAATCGGCGTGCAAGTCGAAAGTTTCCACCGTGTACAAGGCTTGTCCTAAGTCTATGAGACCGTTCCGCAGGGCTGCCGTAAGGATTCCACCCGAAACGGTCATACTGTCGCCCGGCATGCTGAACCGTACCCGGGTGCGTGCCAGATCCACTTGCCCAAGGGCGATTTTCCAGTTCACCGGCGAACTGGCGGTCGTGTCTTCCGTCGTGGAATCGGTCAGAGCGATAGCCACGTCGGCATCCGAAAGAAGGGCCGTATTCACCGTCACCATTTCCTGCGGGATTTCTATACCGTGGGAGTTTACGAAGAAACGTCCTATGCTTCCCTTGATTTCCACCCCGGCAATCATGGATTTGGTATTGACTGCGGCACGGGTCAGTTCGATGCCTTCCACGTCAATTTCCCCGTGGAGCAGGGATGCGAAACTCAAATCCACGCTCAGACGTTCCACATCCAGCAGACTGTCGTCCTGCCCGTCTATTATTTGCACGTCCTGCAAGTCGATATCGAAAAGGAAGGTCAACCGCAGTCGGCCTATATGCACTTTCATACCGGTGGTCTCAGACAGATAGGCCGTGGCCTTGCGTACGGCAAAATCTTGTATGGGGGGAAGATAAAGCAGTGTAGCCGATATGAAGAATAGTATGATAGGGGTGAGTAAAATGCCGATTACCCATTTCAGGATTCTTTTTTTCATAATCTCAGTTATAGTGTACTACAAAGGAACGGCTTTTTTTTGAATTCGGGAGGATTTTTTCACAAAAATAAAATAAAAACTCCATGAATTCATTATTTTTGCAGGATAATAATCGTCATCCGTCGGTTGCATGAATTTGAAAAGTATGATTTATATCGCGTGCTGCATGGCTGTAATGTCTTGCGGTCCGCAAAAGAGGAAAGCAATGGAAGAGACTGAAGTACTGATAGAAACCTCTATGGGCGACATGAAGGTGAAGTTGTATAACGATACGCCCAAGCATCGTGATAATTTCATCAAGTTAGCCCGTGCGGGGGCGTACGACAATATTTTGTTTCATCGTGTCGTACGAGGCTTTATGGTGCAGACCGGAGACCCGGCCCTCAAACCCGGGGGAATGAAACCGGCCGTGGATACTGCGGCCTACCGTTATACGATTCCGGCGGAAATCCGTTATCCGCGCCATTTCCATAAGAAAGGCGCATTGGCGGCAGCCCGTATGGGGGATGACGTGAATCCCGAAAAGGCCTCCAGCGGTACGCAGTTCTATATCGTGACGGGGAAGACCTATACGCCAAGTTCGTTGATGGAGCTTTATTCGGCCATTTACCAAAGCCGGGTGGATACGCTTTACGAGGAACTTTCGCGAGGCCATCTCAAGGAAATGTACCTGATGCGTCGTCGTGGCGAAACCGAAAAGTTGGAAAGCCTGAAAGACTCTTTGTTGCATGAGGCGGAAGCAAAGGTGGCCGCCCATCCGCCTGTGCCGTTCGACGAAGTGCAGAAACAGGCCTATACCACAGTGGGCGGTGCGCCCCATCTGGACGGAGAATACACCGTGTTCGGCGAGGTCGTGGAAGGACTGCAAGTGGCTGAGGCCATAGAAAAAGTGCGTACGGCAAAAGAGCGCCCTTTGCAGGAGATTGTGGTACGTAAGGTGACGGTTCTGGAATAGCCGTCAACCGTATTTCACGTATCCCAAACGCGTATATTTCACGCCCTGACTCTCGTAATGTCCCATGACGCGGGCGGAAAGCGTGATTTCCATGCCGGGCGAAAGCTGGCGGCTGAAGCAACTCAATGCTTTGGGCGTCTGGCTTCTTCCGGCCGCTTTTTCGGTGAAAGTATAACGGTTTCCTTGGCTGTCTGCGGCCAGAATGCGTTGGTCGATATAAAAGTCCGGCTTGTAAGTGTCCACTTGTTGTTTGACATATAAGATTTTCAGTCGGAGGGCTTCCAGTTTTTCTCCTTTCTCCCCGACGTAACGGCTGGGCGAACGATAGGCGGGCCGTCGCGGGGGACTGAGTTCCGCGTGTACCACGGCAAAACATTGTGCGGTTTCTTTTAGTTTCAGGAGCTTTTTCTTTTCCGGTTCGAAGCGGTTGGCCATCCACAGCACGTAGTTCGGGTCGATGTAGTAGACTTCCGCGATGCGTTTGCCCCGGTATTTTCCGAAAGTCAGCGTGTCGTAAGTCTGTTCGTAATAAGGAATGAAAAAAGTATTGTCCACCCACTTCAGGGTTACCTTGCAGTACTTCAGCAAGTCCATGGCTTTGCCTGCGGCCATGACGAATGTATCGGCCAGCGTACGGATAAAGAGGGGAGGGCGTTCGTCTGCGAATATGCGCCACAAGGCATAATACCGCCGGTAAGGTGTAGCGATGCTGATGGCATAAAAACCGTTTTCGGATGTCCGTCCGGAGTTGAACGTCGCGACGGTAGCCGTGACGCGTGCCATGTCCGTTTCCGGAATCGGTTCGTAAAATCGTATGTTGTTCTTGATGGCTCCTTTCTACGGCATGTATCACCGTATGCAAATATACACAAAAAAGAAATCATTTCCAAGCGATTTCGTGCGAAATGGAGGGCGGGAAGTTGTCATTTTGTTACTTTTCGCATTTCAATTCGATTATGGAAAACCGCTTTCAGCTCTCTCTTAGGCGTCTGTTTTGAATAAATATTCATATCTCGAGCCGATTATGCAATGATATTCCGTATATATACAATTTACCATGAGGAAGAAAATTTTTCGTTTGCAGGCGAATGAAAAATCATTTGCCGCAGAACGGTTTCACAGAGTGGATAAAAACGGGGACGAATGCCCAGGAAAGGGTGGAAAGATAGGAGGAAAAGTCCGTTTTTTCCTCTATTTGGAGACCGGAAAGTGTCGTCATCCGTGTGTCGTTTTGTCATGATGGCCGTACGGGTGCTGACGGGTTTCCATGGGGATGCGGACGGTTGGGCATGCCAGATGTCCGAATGAAAGCCGGACCGGGTACAGGCTGACTTTTTGTTGATGGGTAAACACACGGGAATGGCGTATTTGCACCGATTGTCCAACAGGGCAGCAAATACGCCATTCTCGTATGCTTGGATTTGACTTTTTGACAGAATGTCAAGTCCGGTAAGGAGGTCGCCGGAACTGCTTTCTACCGCTTGTCCCCATGAGGATGGTTGAGGGTTTGTTGCCGTTGCACCAGTACCTCGGCACATTGGAGCATGGCAAAACCGTATTGCTTCATGTCGCGGAAAACAGGGTCGTCTTCGGCTGTCTGTACCGTCATACCCTCCGTGCGGTATCGGATTTCCTGCTGCGTGTCCGGAAAGTAAAGGAACAGGCGTGACGAGTCCCTCACGCCGATGAGGTTGTCGGCCGTGAAATACATATAAGGACGCTTCTCTTTCAGCAAATCCATACCGAAATCGTTTTGCACGTAGCCGATGCCTAACAGGCCCAAAAGGGTCGGGGCCAAATCCACCTGCCCGCCGTAAGCGTCCACGATGCGCGGAGCTATGTCCCGCCCGTAAATCATGAGCGGGATGTGGTTATACGATTGCGGGCTTTCGCATTCGGGCGTGCCCACCAGTTTGCCGTGGTCACCCAAAAGGACGAACAGCGTGTTGTCCGCCCAAGGGCGTTTGAGGGCTTCCGTCATGAAGTTCCGGATGGACCAGTCGGCATATTCCACGATTTGTTCTTCCGTTGTCCGGCTGCGCGGATGGAAGTAGGGCGGGATGATGTAAGGCGGATGGTTGCTGATGGTGAGCAGGACGCTGAAAAACGATTGTCCGCTTTGGGCTTGCCGGTCGAGCACGGGCAGGGCGTATTGGAACAGGAAGTCGTCTTGTACGCCGAATCCGTTGACCACCTTGTCCGCCGGGTAATTTTCCTGCGAATAAATGTCGTCGAAACCGTTGGTACGGAAAAAGGCGTTCATGTTGTCGTATTGCGATTCGTGCGTCATGAAGAACATGTTATGGTAGCCGTTTTCTTTCAGTACGGTGGGCAGGCCGGAGTAGACCGGAATGACGGAGCCTTTCATGGCGTTGCGCTTCATCATGGCCGGGAACGAATAGAGCGAGGAATACATGCCATGGTTGGTGTGGATGCCGGATGAATAGAAATGGCTGAAACTGAGCGATTGTTGCCACAGACTGTCGAGGAAGGGCGTAAGGCTGGTTTCGTGACCGAAAGTTTGCATCAGGTGAGCCGACATGGACTCCATGAGGATGACGACCACGTTCCGGCGTGTCGGCAGGCTGTCGGCTTCCACGCGGCGTGCGATGGGCGATATGCCGTCCATGCCCTTCCGTCCGAGGAGGGTTTGCACGCGGGCTATGGCTTCGTCTTCCGCCATGAGGTGCAGGAGGCGGTTTTCCTTCCGGTTGTCGTCGATGGCGCTGGTCATCAGGTTGAATACCGGGTTAATTCCTAATTGGTTCAGGAAAGCATCATTGCAGTAATACGCCTGGCTTACTTTTATGGGGTTATACCCCCGCCGTCCGCGGATACCGAAAAAGCACAAGCCTATAAGGGCGGCTCCGGCCACAAACGTAAAGGCGGCGGCCTTCCATCTGTTTGCCGGGGGCGCGGCGTTCCGGCTTAAAAGGAAGAACGTGCGCGACAGCCGGAGGGTGATGTAGGCAAAAGCTGCGATGGCTGTCAGTCCCAAGGCGATGGGAAGGTAATAGGACGTTTCGCCGAATACCATTCCCGCCGTGGTGCCCGCGTAGTCGAACCAGTTGAATATGGAGGAATTGATGGGCTTGAAGAAGTAGGCGAAATAAGGGATATTGGCTGCGGAAATGATGAAACACAGCGAATAGAAAAAGATGAAGAAGAGCGCAGAGGAGCGGTAAAGCCAACGGGCGGTGTAGCCGAACCATCCGGCTATCCAGAATACCGCCAACGGCAGCAGCAGGATGTAACAGGCGATGACGTTGTCGAACCAGAGGCCGCGCAGGAACGCCACGCTTTGCAAGGCATAGTCTTCCGATATCTCTTTCGGGAAATCATAGTCTGTGGCGATAAAAAGCGCGACACGGAGTCCGAAGAAGAACAGCAATGCTACGAGATGTACACTTAAAAGGTAACCTATCGAGCGGATGAAACGCCCGGCAAAAAGTCTTTTCATCATGATGACGAGGATGTTAATTTTCTGTAATTGGTCGCGAAATTAGGAAAAAAGTTTGTATCTATATAAAATCAGCCGCTACTTTTTTCTTTTTAAAAGTTGAAAAATGCTTTTTGCCTTGGCAGAAAAGAATTATCTTTGCGTCCGTTATTATAAATAAGTTTGGGAGCGCGTGCGAGGAACGCGAAAAACACTTCAACTATGGACAAGAAAAAGATAATCATCATTGCTTCGGTCGTAGTCTTGCTCCTTTGTGCGGGATTAGGCTACATGGTCTATTCTTACATGCAGGAGAGTGCGGAGAAAGAGGAAATGCTGAAACTGGCGGAAATGGATAAAAGGGAGATGGAAAACGAATATGCCCGTTTTGCCCAGCAGTACAGCGAAATGAAAACGCAAATCAACAATGATTCGCTGATCGCCCAGTTGGATAAGGAGCAGCAACGGACGGAAGAGTTGTTGGCTGAATTGAAGCAAGTGAAAGCCACTGATGCGGCCGAAATCATGCGTCTGAAAAAAGAATTGGCCACGTTGCGCAGCATCTTGAGAAGCTATGTGCATGAAATAGATTCGTTGAACCGGGTAAACGAGCAGCTTCGTAGCGAGAACCAACAAGTGAAAGCCCAGTACACCCAGGCTACGCAGACTATCACGAACCTGTCTACGGAAAAGGAAACGCTGAGCGAGAAGGTGGCCATCGCTTCCCAACTGGATGCCACGGGTATTTCTATGGTCGGACAGAACAAGCGTGGGAAGAAGGCCCGTAAAGTCAAGGATGTGAAGAAGTTTGTCGTCAACTTTGTCATTGCGAGGAACATTACGGCACAAGCCGGAAACCGGAGTATTTATGTGCGCATCACCAAACCGAACAACGAAGTGCTGACGAACGGAGGAACGTTTGTCTATGAGAACCGGAACTTGGAGTATTCTGCTAAAAAGGATATCGAATATAACGGAGAAGCTACGTCGGTGACGGTATATTGGGACGTCAATGAGTTTTTGAGCAAGGGCACTTATCGCGTGTCGGTTTTTGCCGATGGGCATAATATCGGAAACGCAAGCTTCAACTATGAGAAGTAGAAATGTTGAGTAATGTGCAATATGTACGAAAATAGGTTAAATCATGAGGATTTGACCTATTTTTGTTATACTTTTGCATCGTTGCCTATGCAATTTTCAGGTGACGATCAAGCGGAATATTAAAAACAGACAAGATGAAAAGACTTTTCGGCTTTTTGATTCTCGCGGCTTTTTTCAGCATGTTACACGCGCAGCGTGTGCTCAGCCTGGATAGTTGCCGGAATATGGCCATTGCAAACAACAAGAGCCTGCTGATAGCCAAAGAAAGGATGCGGAAGGCACATTATGACCGGAAAGCGGCATTTACCAACTTCCTTCCGGATTTCTCGGCCACGGGAACGTACATGTATTTCAGTGATGAAATTTCATTGTTGAACGACGGGCAGAAATCGGCTCTGAACCACATGGGAACCTCGTTGCAGCAAGGGTTGACACAGGCGGCTACTCCTATCATCCAGCATATCGCACAGACGAATCCCCAGTTGGCGGCTTCTTTGCAGCAGGCCATACAGAGCGGAAAACTGGACGGTATGTCCACGGCTTTAAACCAGTTGGGCAATGAACTGACGGATGCCTTGCGGACGGATACCCGCAACATGTGGGCCGGAGCTGTGACACTGATGCAACCTTTGTATATGGGGGGTAAAATCAGGGCTTACCACCGTATCACGAAGTTTTCCGAAGCCTTGGCGCGTACGCAGCATGATGCCCAGTTGCAGGATTTGATTCTCAACACGGACGATGCCTATTGGACAGTCGTGTCTTTGAGCTATAAGAAAAAGATGGCGGAGAGCTTCCTGGACTTGGTAAACCGTCTGGACGGCGATGTGGAGAAGATGATACGGGAAGGAGTGGCTACCAAGGCGGACGGATTGACGGTAAAGGTGAAAGTAAACGAAGCTGAAATGTTATTGACTAAGGTTGACAATGGTTTGGCTTTGTCTAAAATGGTGCTTTGTCAGTTGTGTGGTATGGATTTGGACACGAAGTTCACGCTGACGGATGAAAATCGCGAGTTAGCGAGCGCAGAGACAAGCTCGCTTGCCTCTGCCGAGCGTGAGCGATTTATGCAAAGCCGGACGGATTTGCAAGTGTCGGAGACGGTACCCGATGATGCCGTACAACGGGCGTGGACTAATCGTCCGGAATTGAAAAGTTTGGATTGGGCTCATAAGATATACGAAGACAAAGTACGGGTGGTTCGTTCGGAAATGCTGCCTTCGTTGGCTTTGACCGGTGGGTATTTGGTTTCCAATCCTTCATTGTTGAACGGTTTCGAGAATAAGTTCCGTGGGATGTGGAACGTGGGCATCATGCTTTCCGTGCCTATTTTTCATTGGAATGAGGGTATATATAAGGTAAAGGCCGCCAAAAGTGAAGTCAATATCGCCCGTTTGCAGCAGACCGAAGCGCAGGAAAAGATTGAATTACAGGTCAATCAAAGTCTGTTTAAGAATACGGAAGCACAAAAGAGACTGGCTTTGTCGGAGAAGAACATGGAAAAAGCGGAAGAGAATCTCCGTTATGCCGATAAGGGATTCAAGGAAGGAGTGGTTCCCGTGACGAATGTCATGGAAGCCCAAACCGCCTGGCTTTCTGCCCAGTCGGATAGGATTGATGCACAGATAGACTTGAAATTGGCACAGACTTACCTGCAAAAGGCTATGGGTACGTTAGGCCCGGGATTATAATGAGAATGAAACCTTGACGATAATAAAATGTAAATGGATGTATGGAACTCAAGAAACAAAATAATAATGTGATATGGGCGTTGGTAACGCTCGTGGTGATCATTGCGGCCGTGGCTGTGGCAGGCATGCTTCTGTTGGGGCATGACGATGAGTCGATTCAGGGACAAATGGAGGCGTCTGAATATAGGGTTTCCAGTAAGGTGCCGGGTAGGATATTGCATTTCTATGTGAAAGAGGGCGATCACGTGAGAGCCGGGGATACGCTGGTCGTATTGGAGGCTCCGGATGTGGCTGCCAAACTGTCGCAGGCCGAAGCAGCCGGTCAGGCAGCTCAGGCGATTAAAAAGCCGACCGCGGGACGCGGGCAGAACAGTTGCAGGGGGCATACGAGATGTGGCAAAAGGCGAAAGCCGGTCTGGACATCGCTGAGAAGTCTTATCGTCGGGTCGACCGTTTGTTCGAAGAAGGAGTGATGAGCGCGCAGAAGCGTGACGAGGCTTATGCGAATTACCAGGCGATGAAAGCCACGGAACGCGCCGCGCGGGCACAGTACGAAATGGCGCGTAACGGGGCACAGCGTGAGGACAAGGAAGCGGCAGCCGCACAAGTCGCACGTGCGAAGGGGGCGATTGCCGAGGTGGAGTCTTACATGAAAGAGACTATATTATTGGCGCAGATGGACGGTGAAGTCTCCGAGATTTTCCCCGAAACGGGGGAATTGGTCGGTACGGGAGCGCCTATCATGAACATTACGATGCTGGACGACCGTTGGGCGACATTCAATGTGCGTGAGGATTTGTTAAGCGGTTTGACCGTAGGAAAAGAATTCACGGCGTACGTGCCTGCTTTCGGTAAAGACATCAAACTGAAAGTGACTTACATGAAGGACCGGGGAACTTATGCGGCATGGAAAGCTACCAAAACCACCGGACAATTCGACCTGAAAACGTTTGAGGTGCGTGCGGTTCCGGTGGGAGTGAAGGAAGTGCTTCGTCCGGGCATGTCGGTCATCATCAAACGATAAGGAGGCAACGGGCATGCAGGCGTCTCATGGTATAACAGGCATTATGGTGCGTGAGTTACGGCGGCTGGTTTCCCGGCCGTTGTACCTTTGTTGTATGGTAGCGGCTCCACTCCTTTGTTGCCTGTTCTTTACCACGCTGATGTACGAGGGGTTGCCCAAGGATATGCCCGTGGGAGTGGTGGACGAAGACAATACGTCCACTACGCGGGAAATATTGCGTAACATGGATGCTTTCAGCCAAGTGCACCTGACAGAAGATTATGCCTCGGTCAGTGAGGCGCGGCGAGCCATGCAACAAGGTAAAATTTATGCTTTCTACTATATTCCGGAGGGCACTACCGAGAAGATTTTGTCGAGCCGGCAGCCCACGGTGTCTTTTTATACCAATAACAGCCTGCTTATTGCCGGCTCGTTGATATATCGTGATTTACGTACGATGTCCGTATTGGCCAATGCTTCGGTCGGCTTGCAGACGTTGCAGGCCAAAGGAATGGACGAGCGTACGGCTATGGCTTTCTTGCAACCGATCGTCATCGACACGCACGCCTTGTCTAACCCGTGGCTGAACTATTCGGTTTATTTGAACAATACGATTCTGCCCGGCATCTTGATGATTATGATATTCATGGTCACGGTCTTTGCCATCGGGAGCGAAATCAAGGAGGGTACCGGGAAGGAGTGGTTGGCCATGGCGGACAACCGGCTGTGGAATGCCCTCGTGGGCTAATTGCTTCCTCATACGGTCATCTTTTTCTGCGTAGCCGCAGCTTACGACGCTTACCTTTATGGCATATTGGGGTTCCCGTGCCATAGCGGTATCGGTCCGCTGTTGTGTGCCGCTTTTTTGATGGTGCTGGCGTCGCAGGCTTTCGGAGTGTTTCTCATTTCTGTCCTGCCCACGTTGCGGTTGGCTCTGAGTGCCAGTTCGTTGTGGGGCGTCGTTTCGTTCTCCATTTCGGGTTTTTCGTTTCCGGTGATGGCTATGCATCCGGCTTTGCAAGTACTGAGTAATTTATTCCCGTTGAGGCATTATTTTCTGATTTATGTCAGTCAGACGCTGAACGGCTACCCGATGGTTTATGCTTGGAAGCCTTATTTGGCTTTGTTGTTGTTCGTTTTACTTCCGTTGCTATTGCTCAAGCGGTTGCGTACGGTCATGTTGAACTATGATTATATACCTTAATCTGTCATGAGAACGATAAAAGAATTGCATATCCTATTCCGTGAGGCTGTCAGTGATACGTTTTTTATATGGCGTAAGGAAGCCGGTCGCGTGGTGCGTGACCAGGGAGTACTGATCTTTTTTATTCTGGTACCGGTACTTTATCCCTTGCTCTATGCTTTTATTTATACGGGAGAAACGGTCAGGGAAGTTCCTGCGGTCGTTGTCGACGGGGCGAATACGGCTTTCAGCCGCGACTTTGTCCGCAGGGTCGATGCTTCTCCCGATGTAAAAGTCGTGGCGCGGACGGGAAATATGGAAGAGGCGAAAGAATTGATGCGCCGCACGAAAGCGTATGGCATCATCCGTATTCCGGATGATTTCAGCCGTAAGGTCAACCGGATGCAACAGGCGTATGTCGGTTTATACTGCGACATGAGCGGATTGCTTTACTACAAAGCACTGCTGACGGCGTGTACGGACGTGTCTTTGGATATGAACACCGAATTGCAGATCAAACGGATGGGGAATACCACCGTGCGGCAGGATGAGGTGTCTACCGCACCTTTGTTGTACGAGAGTGTGGCTTTGTTCAATCCGACGAACGGGTTTGCCAGTTTCCTGATTCCGGCTGTGTTGATGCTGGTCATCCAGCAGACGCTGCTTCTGGGTATAGGACTGATAAACGGTTCTGCCCGCGAACGGGCTACGTTGCATACCCAACTGGTTCAAGGGACAGGGAGAGGTACGGTGCGTTTGGTGTTGGGCAAGGCACTGTGCTACCTGATGCTGTATGCTTTGGTGAGCGTGTGGGTGTTGATTGTAGTGCCACAACTGTTCCATTTGGCTCAAATTCCTCAGGCATCCGACTTGCTGGCGTTTATGGTGCCTTATTTGTTGGCATGTATATTCTTTGCCATGACGTGTTCCATTCTGGTGTACCAGCGTGAGACTTGTATGTTGATATTTGTATTCACCTCCTTGCCCTTGTTGTTCATTTCGGGGATTTCATGGCCGGGAGTGGCTGTGCCCGATTTCTGGAAATATGTATCTTGGTTGGCCCCTTCCACGTTCGGCATCAACGGTTTCGTACGTATCAATACGATGGGGGCTTTATTGGAGGATGTGACATTCGAGTATGTCGGCCTGTGGATTCAGGCTGGAATATATTTCTTGACGGCTTGTGCGGCTTATTATTACATGATAGGCGAGAGCCGGAAAATCGCGAGTAAGCGAGCGCAGACCGAGCTTGCTCAGGCTCTGCCGAGCGAGAGCGATTTATCTAAAAAGGCGGAATCATTAAACTAATCCATATTCATGAAAAAGTTATTTCTGATGGTCATGGCCGTTTGGGCCGGACTTGCAGGGACGGCGGCTGCACAAAATTCTCTTTCTCCCGCCGAGGCTACGGTTTACGAAGGTGACAAACTGGCAGACGAAGGCGCATGGTGCTGGTTTGCCGACCCGCGTGCGTTGCATTATGAGAATGCAAGCGGTACGATAAACAGCAGTTATGTCGGTTATATTGACGTGCATGGGGCTGTGAAGGCCGTTCAATATGACTTTTTGAAGGGAAGGAGGTCGGAAGTGCTGATACGCTCTTATTTCCAACCGGATGACCATAACAATCCGACGTTTCTGGTACTGCCGGACGAACGTGTCATGATATTCTATTCGCGGCATACCGACGAACCCTGTTTTTATTACCGTATTTCCCAAGTCCCCGGTGACATTACGACGCTGGGTGAAGAGAAGAAAATCCTGACGAAAGACAATACGACCTATCCTTCTCCTTTCATATTGTCCGACGACCCGGAGCATATCTACTTATGCTGGCGTGGTATCCGTTGGCATCCCACCATCGCACGGTTGTCGTTGCCGGATGAGAACGATGAAGTGCAGATAGACTGGGGGCCTTACCAGATGGTGCAGTCCACGGGGGCGCGTCCGTATGCCAAATACTATTCCAACGGGAAAGACCGTATCATGTTTACCTATACGACCGGTCATCCGGATAACGAAAATCCGAACTGGTTATACCTGAACCGTGTCAACATCAAGACTTTGCAACTGGAAGACGTGCAGGGCAAGGTGTTGTCAACCATTGCCGACGGACCGTTTAAGGTGAACCGTACGGAGCAATATGCCGTAGATTATCCGGTAGCGGTCGTGGATCATACACCCGGTGTGCGTGACTGGGTGTGGCAGGTGGCTACCGACAAGCAGGGGCATCCGGTGATAGCCATGGTCAAAATCAGTGGAGACAAGAAGAAACACGATTACTATTATACGTATTGGGACGGACAAGCCTGGAAGGAAATCTTCTTGGCGCATGGCGGAGGGCATTTCCACCAGACACCGGATATCGAACGTTGTTACAGCGGCGGCATGGCCATAGATCCGGCACATCCCGAGGTGGTGTATTGTTCCGTGCCCGTCAGCGGGGCGTTCGGATGTGTGTATGAGATTGTCAAGTACACGGTGGATGTCCGCAGTGGGGACGTGAAGGCAGAGCCTGTTACCCGCCATTCCCGTAAGAACAACGTGCGGCCTTACATTCTTCCGGATTCCGAAAGTTCGCCTTTGCGTCTGGCGTGGATGCATGGCGACTATTTCGATTGGATTGTCAGTTCAGCCCGTCCGGGGTATCCCACATCCGTTTACGGCGATTTCCGCTGGGAAGAAGAGCCTGTGAAGCTCGAAGAGAGGCTGTTGTCCCGTGGAGAGCGTTTGACGTTCGAGTCATCCGCTTCTGACCGTGGGCTGAAGATGAATTTTGGCAAAAAATGCCGGAAAGGCGATTTCACGATATTTGTGTCCGTGGAGACGGACGGGCAACCTTTGCACGGCACGGTTTGCAAGGGGAAGAATTGGTCGTGGGAGGCTGATTCCGCTTTGTTCAAACCTTGTTTGACGATAGGGAAGCAAATCGTCAGGAGTTGTAACGTATTGGGTACGGCTGACAGTTGGTTGCGTTATGGGCGCGGGACGAATGGCAAGTGGTATCCGGTGGAGCCGTATTCCCGCTTTACGTTGGCCGTAGTGGCCGAAGGCGGTCGTTTGACCACGTATGTCAACGGCTTGGTAGACCAAAGTATGGAGGGCGATTGTGATTTGCGTGACTTGCTGTTGGGCGCTTGCAATGGCCGTATCGGTAGCTATGCGGTGTACCATCGTGCTTTGAATCCCGCAGAAATCGCCCGTTTGGATTCTCAATGTCGCTAAGTTCCGCTACTTTAAAATAAAGCAGGATACGGTTCGGCGTAGTCAAATTAGAAAAACTTCGTTTTTATTTGTCTCTGCGCTCACCTTTCACTACTTTTGTAGCAAAATTATAAAGCATTGGTATCAGTTGAGAAATTAAGAGTGGAGTTCGGGGCGACCCCGTTGTTTCAAGACGTTTCGTATGTCATCAATGACAAAGACCGTATCGCCCTTGTGGGAAAGAACGGGGCCGGGAAGTCCACCATGTTGAAGATTATAGCCGGACTGCAACAGCCCACTTCGGGAACGGTGGCTGTTTCCGGCGGTTCCACCATCGGCTATCTGCCGCAGGTGATGGTGTTGAGCGACGAGCATACGGTGCGTGAAGAGGCGGAACAGGCTTTTTCCCACATCAGCCAAATGCAGGAACGGCTCGACCGGATGAATCAGGAACTGGCAGACCGTACGGATTACGACAGTGAAAGCTACATGGCTCTCGTGGAAAAGTTTACGCATGAGAGCGAGCGTTTTCAGATGATGGGCGGCATGAATTATCAGGCCGAACTGGAACGCACTTTGATGGGGTTAGGGTTCGCGCGCGAGGATTTCGACCGTCCTACCCGTGAGTTCAGCGGAGGATGGCGTATGCGTATAGAGCTGGCCAAGTTGCTGTTGAGGAGACCCGACGTGCTGTTGCTCGATGAGCCGACCAACCATCTGGACATCGAGAGCATACAGTGGCTTGAAAATTTTCTGGCCACCAAGGCCAATGCTGTCGTCTTGGTAAGCCATGACCGCGCCTTTATCAATAATGTAACCAACCGAACCTTGGAAATCTCCAGCGGTCGCGTGTTCGATTACAAGGTAAAGTATGACGAGTACGTGCGGCTACGCGCAGAACGTCGCGAGCAGCAGCTTCGTGCATACGAGAACCAACAGAAAGAAATAGCCGACATCAAGGAGTTTATCGAAAGGTTCCGCTATAAACCCACTAAGGCCGTACAGGTACAGAGCCGCATCAAACAGCTTGAAAAGATGGTGCCGATAGAGGTTGATGAGGTGGACAACTCGGCTTTGAGGCTGAAGTTCCCGCCTGCCTTGCGTAGTGGCGACTATCCTCTGATTTGCGAAGGCGTGAGAAAGGCATACGGGGAACATGTCGTGTTCCACGATGTGGACTTGACCATCAAACGTGGCGAGAAGGTGGCGTTTGTCGGAAAGAACGGCGAAGGAAAATCTACCTTAGTCAAATGTATCATGGGTGAGATTCCTTTCGAGGGGAATTTGAAGCTGGGGCATAACGTGCAAATAGGTTATTTTGCACAAAACCAGGCGCAACTTTTAGACGGCGAACTGACGGTATTCGACACGATAGACCGTGTGGCTAAGGGAGACATCCGCTTGAAGATACGCGACATATTAGGAGCATTCATGTTCGGCGGCGAAGCTTCCGAAAAGAAAGTCAAGGTGCTGTCGGGGGGAGAACGGAGCCGTCTGGCCATGATTAAACTCTTGCTCGAACCCGTGAACTTCCTGATTCTCGACGAACCTACGAACCACCTGGACATGCGTTCCAAAGACGTGTTGAAGGATGCCATACGGGATTTCGACGGGACGGTGGTCGTCGTAAGCCACGACCGCGAATTTCTCGACGGTCTCGTCTCCAAAGTGTATGAGTTCGGCGGGGGACTGGTCAAGGAGCATTTGGGAGGCATCTATGACTTCTTGCAGCGTAAGAATATCGAATCTTTGAACGATTTGCAGAAACCTTCACTTTCCACATCTTCGACGATGGTTTCTTCTGTGGAGGAAAAAACAGGGGCTTCCAACCGGTTGAGCTACGAACAGCAGAAAGAACAACAGAAAAAAATCCGTAGATTGGAGAAGGCGGTGGAACAGTGCGAAGCCCGAATCGGGGAACTGGAGGCCGCAGTGAAAATGCTGGAAGACCAATTGGCCACTCCGGAAGGGGCTGCCGATGTTTCGATCTACGAACGCCATGGCGCGTTGAAGAAGCAATTGGACGAGGCTGTCAATGCGTGGGAAGAGGCTTCGTTGGAACTTGAAGAGGCACAATCTTGAATATTCTACAAATACTATCTTAAATGAATGATAAAATGAAACTAAAGCAATTTTTCCCTATGCTGGCCTTTGCTTCTTTGGCATTGGCGGGCTGTGGCGGATCGGTTTCCAAGACGGGAATCGAACTGAGTAATCTGGACCAGAAGGCGAAGCCGGGAGATAATTTCTATCAGTATGCCTGCGGCGGTTGGATCAAGGCTCATCCACTCACGGGCGAGTACTCGACTTACGGGAACTTTGAGGTCTTGATTGAGAACAATAACAAACAGTTGCGCGACTTGATAGAAGCCATGGCCAAAGGACAGCACGAAGCCGGTACCTTGGAGCAGAAAATCGGTGATTTGTATAACATTGCCATGGACAGCGTGAAGCAGAACAAGGAGGGTTATGCCCCTATCCAAGCTGACTTGGAGGCTATTGCAGCCATCCAGGACCGCAAGGAAATCATAGCCCAGATGGCTAAACTCGGTAGCAAGGGGCTTCCCGGTTACTTCGGCTTCTACATTGATGCCGACATCAAGAACAGTAGCATGAACCTCCTTCAAATCGGGCAAGGCGGTTTGAGCCTCGGTGAGAAAGAGTATTATCTGGACAATGATTCGGCCACGGTGCATGTCCGTGAATCGTTCAAGGCATATATGGAGAAGATGTTCACCTTGTGCGGCTCTACTCCGGAAGAAGCCAAACGTAAGATGGAAGCCGTGATGGGCATTGAAACCCGTATTGCCGTTCCTTCTTATTCGGCCGTGCAGCAGCGTGATCCCGAAGCCAACTATCATAAGATGACGTACGAGGAACTGAAGAAGGACTATTCCGGAATTGATTGGGATGTATTCTTCAGTACGATGGGTATTCAGGGATTGAAAGAAGTCAGCGTAGGACAACCCGAGCCGATTCATGAGGTGGAAAAGATATTGGCCGAAACGCCGGTGGAAGACCAGAAAGCTTTCATGGAATGGAAGTTGATCAATTCTTCGGCTCCCTATCTTAGCGACGAACTTCGGGCTTGCAGCTTCGATTTCTACGGACGGGTAATGAGCGGAAAACAGCAGGATCGTCCGCGCTGGAAGAAAGCCGTGGCTACCGTGGAAGGCGTATTGGGCGAAGGGTTAGGCGAGAAATATGTAGAGAAATACTTTCCCGCAGCAGCCAAAGAACGTATGGTGAAACTGGTGAAAAACCTGCAAGACGCTTTGGCTGAACGTATCAAAGTACAGGATTGGATGAGCGACGAGACGAAGAAAGTGGCTTTGGACAAATTGGCATCTTTCTATGTCAAGGTGGGCTATCCCGACAAATGGCGCGACTATTCGGGCTTGGAAATCAAGGACGACAGTTACTGGGCCAACATCGTGCGCAGCAATGAGTTCGATTTGGCATATGTCATAGACAAGAAGTTGAACAAGCCGGTCGACCGTGACGAATGGTACATGACTCCGCAGACGGTGAACGCTTACTATAACCCGACGACCAATGAAATCTGCTTCCCGGCCGGTATTCTTCAGCCGCCGTTCTTCGATATGGAGGCCGACGATGCTTATAACTATGGAGCCATAGGTGTGGTTATCGGCCATGAGATGACGCACGGATTCGACGACCAGGGC
>ENA-ORUQ01000970-ORUQ01000970.1-human-gut-metagenome-genome-assembly--contig:-NODE-970-length-29715-cov-15.256709_pt1 | contig 29715 bp, 22 predicted proteins | sample MGYA00242081_ERZ509211 | MGnify/ENA primary metagenome ERZ509211 (study PRJEB26280, sample SAMEA2338785) | human gut metagenome | biome: human gut; feature: human-associated habitat; material: faeces...
CAGGCCGAGGGCGATCGGCAGGCGCATGTCCGGCGGCGAAGCCTGCGCGATGGTGGCGCCGTCGCGGAATTCCACCATGGAATGCACGATGGATTGCGGATGCACGGTCACGTCGATGCGGCTCGGCGGCACATCGAACAGTCGGCTTGCTTCGATGACTTCAAGACCTTTGTTCATCAGCGTGGACGAGTTGATGGTCACGACCGGCCCCATGTTCCATGTGGGGTGGTTCAAGGCCTGTTCCGGCGTGATGTCGGTCATTTGGTCGCGCTTCCAGCCGCGGAACGGACCGCCGGACGCGGTGACGACGAGCTTGGACACTTCGCCGTGCGTGCCGGAACGCAACGACTGCCAGATGGCGGAATGTTCGGAATCGACCGGATTGATCTGCTTGTCGCGTACCTGCGCGCTAAACAGCAGGTGTCCGCCGGCCACCACGGATTCCTTGTTGGCCAATGCCAGCTGGGAGCCTGCCTGCAGTGCCGCGATGGACGGTTCGAGGCCGATGGAGCCGGTGATGCCGTTAAGCACCACGTCGGCGCCGGAGCCTGCCATGGCGATCACCGCGTCAGGGCCGGCTGTGATGTTGACGTTGCCTGCGCCGGCCTGTTCCAACGCCTCACGTAGCGCGGGGACGGCTTCCTTGTAGAAGATCGCGACGGTTGGCACGTGGAATTTCGCCGCCTGCTGCGCAAGCAGTTCGACATGTGCTCCGCCCGCGGCGAGACCCGTCACGGTGAAGCGGTCGAGATGACGTGAGATGACGTCAAGGCCTTGGGTGCCGATGGATCCGGTGGAGCCCAGAATTACTACGGTTGATGGTTGCATGGGTTATGCGCTGCTCTCCGTATGATATGCCGATGTTCCGGCATTGGTTTGGACTATGTAAGTTGGGACTGTGTAGTCGAGGCTGTGTAGTTGGGATTGTGTAAACGCGAGAACAGGCTGACGATTCCGCCAGCCTGTTTATTACCGTTGGTTCACTCGAAGGACGGGAACGACAGATCCGGAATATCGAGATTGTCGTCGTTGCCCGACGCCGGGAAAATCGACCTGAAAGCCGGGCTTGGTTCCGGCTTTTTGTCCTCCTGCTGCTTGTCCGCATCGGATTCGGCGGACGGTTCAGTTGCCGGGGCAACTGCCGGTTCTACGGCAGGTTCAGCCGGAGCGGCCGGCTCGGCCGGAGCCTGTTCAACAACCGGAGCCGGAGTGACAATTGGGTTCGAATCCGGAACCGGAGCGGACGGTTCAGGCGTGAAGGATGGCGGCACCGAGGCTGCGAGGGAGCTCAGGCTCGTCGAACCGGTGGTGACCTGAGGCAAGTCGGACGCGGACAGGCTCGGAACCTGCGGCGTGAACGTGTTTTCCGTCTGGTTCGTCTCATTGATGGTGTGGGCCAGATGCGCCAACGCGGCCAAAGACGGATCCTGCTGCGGCTCGGGTTCAACCGGAGCCGGCGGGAATGCCGGAGCGGCTGGAGCCTGCGAATCGGTCGTGGTCGGAGCCGGAGTCTTTGGCGCGGCATCTTCCATCGCATCATCGGCAAGCGGATCGAACGCCTGGGTCTCTTCAACGGCGCTCGGCGCGGAAGAAGCGGAATCGGTCTGCGGCTGGAACACCGGAGGAACCACCGGAGCCGCAGGCGGAGTGTTCGTCGGCGTGGCAGGCACGCTCACCGGGGAGGTGACCGCGGACGTGAAGATCTCATGCTCGGCCTTGTTCAGCGCGTCGAAGGAATCCTCTTCGCCCGGCGTGACGGTTGGCACAGTAGGAGGAACCGGAGCAGCCGGAACCGTGGCGGAAGGAGCTGCGAACAGCGGTGCGATCATCTGGGTTTCGCCAGCTGCGGAATCACTGGAAGCCGGGGCAACGGACGGTGCGGCCGCGGCCATCGCCTCTTCGGAGGGTTCACCGACGAAATCCGCGACGCGCGCATACGATTCGAGTCGGGTCAGCAACTGCGCGCAGGCGGCCAGATAGTAATCCACCTGACGTTCGTCGTATCCCCTCTTGCCTTTGCGCTGAGTGAAGATCACGTTGCTCAAGGTCTGGGAATTCGTGTCGGCGATCGCCTTGGCGTCCGCTTCACTGACTTCCTCAACACCCAGCTCGCCGGCGGCTTTCGTCAGGCACTTGTCGATCACGCTGTCGACCTGCTTGCGGTCGTAGCTCGGATTCTTGCCCTCGCCCGGCTTGAACCGTTGGCCGTGCTCGCGTTCGGCATGCGCGTCGAGCTTCTTGAACAGGTCCTCGGTCTGCGCCTTCCATGCCACACGGCCATGCTGGGAGATTTCCCACGTGGTCTGCTTGTCGACCACGGCACGTTCCAGACGGGCAAGCGCGGCATCCACTTGGGCGATCACATAGCCGCCCTTGACCAGTTCGAAGGAGACGTTCTGAATATCATGCTGGGTGAGTTGCGCGCCCTCACCTTCATACAGCATGTGCGCACGTTCAAGGAAAGCATCCACCTGTTCCGCATCGTAGCCCCACTTTCGCTTCGCGGCATGAGCGATTCCCGATGCGTTCTTCTCGGTTTCAGGTTCCTGTGCCATTGGCGTTCGACCTCCTGCTACACGTATTAACGTCACTACTTTACGTGATTGATTCGACGCAGACGCCGCAAAAGATGAAAATTCAGTGAATCGACACGTGCGGCTCATCGCTCACACGGCGGTTTCGTACCGATCAAGCGGCATCATATCCGCCATGCCGACACACGAGTGCGGCTCATCGCGCGGATACGGTACAGTAGTTCGTTGCGGGCGATTAGCTCAGTTGGTTAGAGCGCCACCTTTACACGGTGGATGTCGGGGGTTCGAATCCCTCATCGCCCACTTTTCGCAACGCCGTGAAAAATCAAGGAATCGCATATCATCCCGCGTAATATCAACGCGCGCACCCGTGTTTTGCCCACATTCCGCCCACGTTTTGTTTGTGTTTTGCCGGAAAGTCCACGTAATAGCGAAATCCCCCAAGCCCAATGGGCCCGGGGGATTTTCGTATACGCGAGAAAAATCGCGAAAAGTCTTGGTTTACTTGCCCTTGCCGAACGCGCGCAGGTGAATACCGTTCCAATCGGAGCTGACGGTCAGCGGAGTGGCGGCGTTCATGCCGGCGGTCTTGGCCGCGGACTGCACGGTGCTGGAGCTTGCGGCACCCGGACGTCCCGGCTTCGGGGTGAGCACCCACAGCGGGCCGTCATCGCCGAGAACCGCATAGGCGTCGACAATGGTGTCGGCCAGTTCGTCCTCGTCATCGCCATCACGCCACCAGATGATCACACCATCGACTGCGGAGTCATAATCCTCGTCGACCAGCTCCTCACCGGTCAGTTCCTCGATCTTGGCGCGGATCGAGTCATCCACATCATCGTCCCACAGCCATTCCTGTACCAGGTCGCCGGCGTGGAAACCGAATTCTTCAGCGTTATCAGATGCCGTTTGATTCACGTTCGTCAATATACCAACACTGCTCGAACATATACGTTACGAACGCCGGAATCGCCCACTTTTCGAGATGAAACGGCGATTTCCGCCTGTATCACGCCTATCTCCTTCCGCCGCACGCTCATTGCTTGACGGTGCATTGCGGCAGTGAACCGCCTTTACCATCGCGGATGGCGACCAGCGCGTCGTACGCCTCGTCCAACGTGCCCACCTTCACCACGTGGAGGCCCTGTGGCACGTGCCCGACCACGTCGGAGCAGTTGGATTCCGGGGCAAGGAACCACGTGGCCCCGTCACGCTTCGCGCCGATCATCTTCAACCGGATGCCGCCGATCGCGCCAACCTTGCCTTTGGCGTTCATCGTGCCGGTACCCGCGATGGTCTTCCCGCCGGAAAGCTGCTCTCCGGTCACTTTGTCGATCAGACCGAGCGTGTACATCATGCCCGCGGACGGGCCGCCGATGTCGTCGACGTGCATGGACACCTTCATACCGGACACGTCATAACCGTGCGCCTTGAGGAACCGCTTCGCGGCCGTGGCCGCGGCGCTCTGCGATGAGGACATCTCCTTGTTGCTTTCCTTCGCATAGTCCTTGGCGCTTTGTCCGACGGGGAACACGGCCTCCTGCGGAATCACCGTGGCCTTCGGATTGGCCCATGCCAGCAACGCCTGCGCGTTGGTCACAGGATATCCGGGAACGCCTGAGGCGTTGACGGTGACGAGCAGTAGTTTGCCGGAGTCCTTATGCGTCTTCACGCCGGACACGTCGATGACCTGCTTGCCTTCGACTTTTCCGAGCACGTCCTGGGTCGGTCCCGGCTCCTGCACCACGTACGCGCTGGGCGCAATAAGCACCAGCACGCAGAGCACGGCCACAATCGGTCCGGCGAGATATCGCCAAGGGCGAACATCGAACCACCGTCCGACCTGACGCCAACGTCGTCTGATACGTGGCAGAAGGCCTTGAGACGACCCGTTACGTGTGCTTTTGGCGTGAACTCGCTGTGTTTCCTGCATATCGGCCATGCCTCCCATACTATGGAAGGCAACGAACTTAACAATCGCGTGGAACAAAGGCAGGAAACGGTATGGATGAGAATGCGATCCGCCAGTGGCTTATCGATTGCTTCGGACCGATTCAGGGCGAGATGGCATGGAACCAGCTTTCCAACATGCCGGAAGCCGTACGCGACCAGCTGATGAGTCAGGATCCGAGCACGCTGCCCAAGCCCGAAGAGGTCAAGTCCATGATGCAGGCGTTCACCGCCGGCGGACTCAACACCATGGGAGATATGCAGCAGGCCGTGGAACAGGGGCCGATCAACATCAAACTGGCGAAATCGCTCGCGTTGCAGCAGGCGAATGGTGCCGGATCGGACAGCAGCGTGAACGCCGAAACCGGCGAAATCGCAAGACGTGCCATCAGCGAGGCGAACCTGTGGCTTGATACCGCTTGCGAGTTCAACCCGGCGCAAGGCGAGACGCAGCTGCTCACCCGCGCCGGCTGGGTGGAGGACACAATCGACGCGTGGGCGCAGTTCGCCTCCCCCGTGGCCGAATCGATGAACGACGCTCTGGCTTCGATTCTGTCGCAGCGTTTCGGCGACGGCGAAATACAGACCGAGATTTCCGGGGTTTTCGCAGGCCCCATCGAAATTCCGATTCCGGACGAGATGAAGAATCCGGCGAAGCTGATGCGATTCGTCGGCAACACGTCGTTCGCCATGCAGTTGGGGCGTGCCGCCGGCGACCTGTCCCATGAGGTGCGCGGCAGCTTCGATCAGGGCATCGCGCTGCTGAAGAATCCCGCCGGCGGACTGATCGTGCAGAACGTGACCGAATACGCGAAGTCGCTGGATATCGACGTGAACGAAGTGATGGGCTATCTTGCGCTGCAGGAGCTTGCGCATGCCAGGCTGTTCGCCTCCGTGCCGTGGCTGATGCCCCGCTTCGAGGCGCTGCTGGGCAAATACGCGCGTGGCATCACCATCGACATGGATGCCATGGAGGAGCAGATCCGTGAGGCGGAGTCCATCGATCCGGATTCCATGGCCAGCGCGGTGAACATCACCAAGGTGGCGTTCCCGGACACTCCGGAGCAGAAGCAGGCCATGAAGGCGTTGGAGAATCTGCTTGCCTTGGTGGAGGGCTGGGTGGATGCCGTCGTGTGGCGTGCGGGCATGGCGCATATTCCGCATATCGAACAGCTTCGTGAGATGTTGCGCCGCGAACGCGCCATCGGAGGCCCTGCGGAACGCACGTTCGAAAGCCTGATGGGCATGCAATTGCGCCCCAAGCGCATGCGTGAGGCGGCCGCGCTGTGGGAAAGCATCGGCGCGCAGGAAGGCCCCGAGGCGCGCGACGCGAAATGGTCGCATCCGGATCTACTGCCGCAACTGCCGGACGAACAGTCCGAGGATAGCTCCAACGAAGAGAACGGCGCCGCATCCGCCACTACCGGTACGGAACAGACCACGGCGCAACAGGATATTCCGGACAGCATCGATTGGGATGCCGAACTGTCCAAGCTGCTCGACGAGGAAGAGCACAAGGGCGATGACGCCGATGGCACGAACGACGCCGACGGCACAGATGACGCCGGCGATACGAACGCTTCCGGCGACCCGCAGTCACCGGAAGAAGCGTGATTTCCTGCGCCCGCGATCGGACCCATCGTCTTCGCGGGCGCGCGCATAGGATACGTCGAGCGTGTCTTCGGCACGCGTGACCGCCACGTACATCAATCGCCGTTCCTCTTCCAGAAGGTCGCCTTCGGGCGGTGAACCGTATGGAATCAGCCCTTCGGAGCACCCGATCAGGAACACGTGTTTGAATTCCAGGCCCTTGGAGGCATGGATGGTGGAGATGGTCACGCCTTTAACGTCGCCGCCTGCGCCAAGTGCTTCCAACATGGCCAAGCGGGTCTGAGCGTCATCCGCGAGCGCGGAGTTCTGCCATCCGCTGTCTCGTTTGACGCGGTAGCGCAGGTGTTGTTCGCCCAGTGCCCGGCAGAGGATTTTCTGCTGCGCGTTGACTCGGGTGAGGATGGCGCAGTCGCCCGGAGATGCTCCCTCGTCCACGAGTCTGCGGATGCGTGCAGCCACGCCCCGGGCTTCTTCGAGATCGCTGTTGTAGACGGTTTGCGCGACTCGGCGGCCTTGGTCTCGCTTGGAGTTGAGTTTGAGATAGTCGGCGCGTTGCGGTGAGGCTTCGAGCACGCGGTTGGCGTAGTTGACGATCTGCGGGGTGGAACGGTAGTCGTTGTTGAGTCTGACGTCGGCGGTGAGGGGTCCGAATTCGGAGGCGAAGTTGAGCAGGTTGTAGCTGCTGGCTCCGGCGAACGAGTAGATGGTCTGCGCCGGGTCGCCGACCACGCAGATGTTGCGGTTGTCACCGAGCCATCGGGTGAGCAGCCGATGCTGCAGGAGCGAGACGTCTTGGTATTCGTCGACGGTGAGCCATGTGATGCCGGAGCGGATGCTGGCCGCCACGTCTTCGTCGCTTTCGATGAGGTGGCAGGTGATGAGCAGGATGTCGTCGAAGTCGATTTCGTTGCGATTGGTTTTTTCGGTTTCGTAGGCTTTGTAGACGTCCACGAATTGGCTTGGTTCCAGTCCTGCCGGCGGCTGGTGGTGGATGGCCGCGCAGACGCGTTCATAGTCTTCCGGCGCGATGAGCGAGATTTTGCACCAGTTGATTTCGGCTTGCAGGTTGCGCACGGTGTCGTCGTCCACCTGCTGGGTGGTGACTCGGCGTAGGGAATGTTCCACGATTTCGCGCGGATTGCGTGAGATGAACGGCATGGGCCCTTCGCATACGTCTGGCCAGATCCGACGGAGTTGGTGTAGTGCCGCGGAGTGGAAGGTGGCGGCTTTGACGTCGGATGCGACGTCGAGTTGGGATAGTCTGTTGCGCATTTCCGCGGCCGCTTTGACGGAGAAGGTCACGGCGAGCGTGGCGTGCGGATCCCATGCCTTGATGGCGCATGCGTAGGCGATTCTTCGGGTGACGGTCCGCGTTTTGCCGGCACCTGCGCCGGCGATGATACGGACGGGACCGCGCACGGCGGTCGCCGCCATGCGCTGCGCATCGTCCAGTCCGTCGAGAATCGCTTCCGCTGTTGCATCCATATGCTCCATTGTGGCAGATTGCGTGACGATACGGACGCCATCGGCGCGATTAACCGTGAATTCGTGGCAAGTCGCGCCCTTATTAGCCTTCAGTGTGTATTAAGGTTGGAATTGTGACCGAACGAAGCAGATTTATGATGGCCGCCTTGGCGAGCGCGGCGATGCCGAACGCCACCATCGCTGGCACGCGTGACAGCGAGCAGGTCAACGCCACCGACAAGGGGTATGGCATTGATCATGCCGTGGTGCAGGACGCCGCGGGCAAGTTGTATGACACGTTCGCTTCGAACACGCCGAAGGGACGCAAGCGTCTCGCTGGTCGCGTGCGTGCCGCGCAGACGTTGATGGGCAACCGCGAGTTGGGCGGATTGGGGTTCGACGTCGATCGCGTTCTGGCGTTCTCCAACGGCGAACAGGAGAGGTCCGTCACAGGAGACGTTTCCGTGATGATCGCCACGCATCATGATGGTCAGGCACGTCCGCTGACGCTGCTGACGTTGGACGACTGTGCCAGCGTGGGCACCGCGTTGGGCGCGATACACCGTCTTCGTCCGGATTTTCTGCAGGAGGCCGGCTATCCGGTGTTCTCCACGGGGCAGATTCGCGCGCAGCTGACCGCATGGATCAAGCGTTTGCGTCAGGCTGGCCATGTGCCGCAGGAGATCACGACGAGCTGGTCCGACGTTCTTGAAACGGACGGCCTGTGGTCGTTCGCCACTTGTCCGGTGCATGGTGGCCTGTCCGACGGCGATGTGCTGTTCTCGGGCTCGTCGATCACCGCCATCACGAACTGGCAGGATATGCAGGTCAATGATCCGGCACGTGATTTGGCGTGGATTTTCTCCAAACTTGACGAAAACCACCGTAATGCGTTGCTCAGCGCGTATGGACGCATGCTGGGCAATCGTCTGGATGATCTGATCATGCTGCGTGCCAACCTGTGGCTGCAGATGGAACAGGTGGGCGATTTCATCAGCGCGTTGAATCAGGCCGATAGCGTCAAGATCATGCAGTTCAAGGCGCAGGTGGAGCGTTTGGCTCACCAGTTGGGTATGCTCACCGCGAAGAACCACAGGCCGAGCGAGACGCGTCAGGACGAGCAGAAGGCCGGCAACCGTCCGCCGAGCACCATCACCGTGGGCACGTTGCTGGACGAATCGGAACGTCGCAGGCAGGCGGCGGCGCAGCAGAATAACGATGCCGACGCGACCGGCGAACGTCATATCGACGCGACCGATATGGATGATGACAGGACCGGCGATTTCGATGTTACCGGCTCCCAGCCCGTCCGTAAGACGAAGCAGATCGTCGATGACGCCACGGAAGCGTTCGATGTGACTGCCGCCGAACATATCGTCTCCGCCGGCATGGTTTCCGGCAATGCCGATTCGGACGATACGAGCGAACGTGAGGAATCCCCCGTCAGCACGTTCGTTCCGGAGCAGTCCGCGAGGGAGCGTCACGAGTCGTTGCCGTCCAGTTCGACCATTGTGATCAGCACGTTGCAGACCGCCGATGGCAGCGATGACACGAACGAGGAGGAAATTCCTCAAGCCCATAGCGAAGCGGCGACCATGCTCATTCCGCTGCTCGAACGCGATGAGGCCACTATGCAGAAGGCCAAAGCGGAGGTCGACCGGCTGCAGGCCGAGGACGCCACCGATGAGAAACCGCGCGTAGAATAAGCGCATACATTGCAAACGAATTTGCACACGAACACCCTTACAAGGAGCATCATGGATATCGAACTGGGCATTCAGAACGTGGCGCGCACCGTCACCTTCAGCACCGAGCAGAGCGCCGACGAGGTGAACAACGTCATCGCCGAGGCCGTGGAGAATGGCAAGACCATCAACCTGACCGACGACAAGGGCCGTCGCATCGTGGTGCCGGCCGGTTCTCTCGGCTATGCCATCATCGGTTCCGAAACCAAGCACGCCGTCGGCTTCGGCAATCTCTGATCGCCACCTGCAAACGCGTTGGACACGTTCCAAATGAAAAAGACGTCGGACCATATCAGGTTCGACGCCTTTTTCATATTCGATTCATGTATCCGGTTCACGCTTGGAAATTCCATATCCGGATTTCATGCGGCATGTGAGCTGCCGACGCGACCGATCAAATCCACACCCCGATGCAGGATTTCGCGTACAGTGTCGTCGTCGGTAAGGTTCTCGCCCAGACCGTTCGGCTTGCCTTTGCCATGCCAGTCCGAGCCGCCGGTCACCAGCAGATCGTGCCGTGCGGCAATCGTCAGCAATCGTTCCCGCTGTTCCGGAGGATTGCCGCGATGCCATACTTCCAAGCCGTCCAAGCCGTCGGCGATCATCGCGTCAAGCTGCTCGTCGGACAGCAGCCGGCGGTTGCGTTGCGGATCGCCCGCATGCGCGGCGACCACCACACCGCCCGCCCCCTTGACGGCGGCGATGACCTCGTGCGTCGACGGCGACGGCGTGGGAATGTAATACTTGGATTTGGCGCTCACCGCGTCGGCGAACGCGTCGGAACGCGTCTCGTACACGCCCGCCGCGACCAGCGCGTCGGCAATGTGCGGACGGCCGATTGTGGTGCGCTCCCCTTCCTTCACTTGGGCGAGCACATCGTCCCACGTAATCGGAAAATCCTGCGACAGCCGCTCAACCATGCGTTTCGTACGCCGCAATCGCGCCGCACGCGTGTTGGCGAACATGCTGGAAATATGCTCGTTGGACGGATCGTATTGGAAGGCGAGCATGTGCACGGACACATCTTCGTCGACGGCGGTGATTTCCGTGCCCAGCAGCAACGGCAAATCGATTTCCTCCGAGGCTTCCGTCGCCTCGTCCCAGCCGGCGGTGGTGTCATGGTCGGCAATCGCCACACCATGCAAGCCAAGCTTCCTTGCCTGCTCCACCAGCGTGCGCGGCGTCTCCGTACCGTCGGAAAAGACGGTATGGCAATGAATATCCCAACCTTGTGCGGGTGGTTCCGCGTAACTCACGTGACTCATATGACTATCGTAAGCTCGAATCCGCGGTTTTTCGCGTAGACTGAAACATGACAACGTTTGTATTTTGATTTTCCAAGGATTGACGATGAGCGATTTTGAAGGCCAGGCCGCTGTGGACGCAGCCGATGACGAAACGAGCGTCGGCACAGCCGTCGCCATGGACGACGACTACACGAAGCCGCGCGGGTGGCGTCACGGCGCAACGTGGACGTATCTGATCATGCTGCTCGCTTCGGCGGTGGCATTGCTCGTATCGTTCATTCTGTCGGCGGACACGCTGAAAATGGCACGCAATCCCGGGCAGAAGCTCAACTGCGATGTGAACGCCGTGCTGTCCTGTTCCACGGTGGCCGAATCCTGGCAGGCGGAGATCGTGAAGTTCGCCGGATTGAGCTTTCCGAACGCGTTCTTCGGCATTGCCGCCGAATCGGTGTTCGTGACGATCGCGGTGATCGGACTGGCCAAGGTGGCCGTGCCGCGTTGGTTCGCGCTGTGCACATGGCTTGGAGGCCTTGCCGCGTTGGCGTATTCGTATTGGCTGACCACGCAGTCGCTGTTCGTCATCAACGCGATGTGCCCGTGGTGCCTGGTGCTGATGTTCTCCACCACCGTGCAGTTCATGGCGTTGTCGCATGCCACGGTGGCCGTGCAGGACATGCCGTCCGGCCATGCTGGATTGCGCAAGTATTACCGGCTGAATTTCGATCTGATGGTCGATGTGGTGTGGATTGTGGCGCTGATCGTGGTCATTCTCGTCAAGGACGGCCCGATGCTGTTCGCCTGATACGGTTTGCATCGAGCCTTTTACGATGAAGGCCGACCCTGCGGGGCCGGCCTTTTGCCTATCCGCTTTTCGTTTGCTGCCGCAGCGGTTACAGCAGTTCGATTTTGCCTACGATGGTGGCGCTGCCGGTAAGCTTCACGTCTTCGTCGGTCACGTCGACGCGCAAGGTGCCGCCACGTACGGTGATGGTCCAATGGTCGATGCCGGTTTTGGCACGCAACGTGATGGCGGTGGCGCATAGGCCCGTGCCGCACGACAGGGTTTCGCCGCAACCGCGTTCGTTGACGCGCATGGTGGCCTCGCCCGCATCGTCGCCTTCGCTTTGCTCGTCGATGCGCACGAACTCCACGTTCTGGTCCGACGGAATCTCGGGCGCGACGACCGGCTTGGTGACCAGATCAAGGTCTTCGACGTTCGGCAGGCTGGCGAACGCGTCTTCAAGTACGGCCACGACGTGCGGATTGCCCATGTCCACGAACGTGCCACGTGCGGAACCGGACGTGCCCGGAATGGTCACTTCGTAACCGTCGACGTCGCCACGCTTCCATGCGCCCATCTCCACTTGGAACACGTCCTTGCCAAGGCCCGGCACATCGCCGAGCGAAGTCAGGATCTTCACGCCGGCGCGGGTGCCGAGATGGAATGGCTTGCCGCCCGGCTGGTCGGCGATGCCCTGCCGCTGCGCGAACAAGGTGATCGCACGTGTGCCGTTGCCGCACATCTCGGCCAGCGAGCCGTCCGCGTTGCGGTAGTCCATGAACCAGTCCGCATCGCCCGCCGCGCAATCGGCGATCTGCCTTTCGTTCACATCGGACACCGCCTGCGGATGCGCCAGACGGATCAGACCGTCGCCGCCGATGCCGAAATGGCGGTCGCACAGGAATCGCACTTCATCGGCGGTCGGCTCGTGCGTACCGTCTTCGTCGAGATACACCACGAAATCGTTGCCCGTGGCGTGCGCTTTGTAAACAATGCTCGGAATGCTCATACCGATTCACTCTACACGCGGTAGGCTATTGAAGTGTTTGGCTCGATGCGCGCATGGCATTTCCGCGCACGGAACAGGCGGAGCAAGGGAGGACGTATGGCTTCAACGGCACCGATCGGCGTTTTCGATTCCGGCTTGGGAGGAATCTCCGTGGCACGTGAGATCCGCCGCGATATGCCGAACGAGCGCGTGCTGTATTTTGGCGATTCCGCGAACGCGCCGTACGGCACGAAATCGCCCGAACAGGTGCGTGAGCTATCCGACGCCATTGTGAAACGCTTCGTGGAGCAGGGTGTGAAGGCGGTCGTCATCGCCTGTAATACCGCCACTTCTGCCGCGGCCAACGAATTGCGCGACAGATACGACATTCCGATTATCGGCATGGAACCTGCGCTGAAGGTGGCATGCGACCGCGGTCATGGCAATCGTCAGCGTGTCATCGTCGCCGCCACTCCCCTGACGTTGCGGGAACGCAAGTTCGCGGTGCTGATGGATCGTTTCAAAGCCGACCATACGATTTTCCCGGAGCCTTGCCCCGGCTTGGTGGAGATCGTGGAGCACGGCCAGCTCGACGATCACGACGTGGTGATGCGTACACTGCACCAGTATTTCGACCAGTACGACCTATCCACGATTGACGCGGTTGTGCTCGGCTGCACGCATTTCGTATTTTATCGCGACTATTTCCGCGAACTGTTGCCTGATACAGCGGAGATTATCGACGGCAACGAGGGTACCGTACGTCACCTTGGCGTGGTACTCGAATCGCTTGGCAAGCTCGCTCCGGAAGACACGGAAGGTGATATTAAACTAGCCAATTCCGACACTTCTGTACGAATCGCGCAGTTGGCACAGTCACTACTTAATCGCTGAACGCGAATGTCCCGACAAGGCGCGTAAAGTCAGGGGAAACCCGAAAAAGGGACGACGCGAAAGGACAGGTGCGTATGGCCAACAGAACAGCGATGATCGACGTCGGTGGCGGTTTCCGCGCGATCTACGGCGCGGGCGTGATGGACCGCATGATGGAAGACCACGTGCACGTCGATCATTGCTACGGCGTCTCCGCCGGCAGCGCCAATATGGTTTCTTATATCTCCGGCCAGCACGGCCGCAGCCACACGTTCTACACACAGTACGCATTCCGCAAGGAATATGCCAGTTTCGACAGCTACATCAAAAACCACAATTACGCCAATCTCGATTATGTGTACGGCACGCTGAGCAACCACGACGGCGAGAATCCGGTGGATTATGAGGCATTCGAGAAAAATCCGACCGGCTTCACCGTGGTGGCGTGCAATGCGGATGACGGTTCCACGAAATATTTCGACAAGTCGGATGTGAGTTATGACAATTTCGACATTATGAAGGCGTCCTCTGCGGTGCCGGTCGCGTGCGAACCATATGTGATCGACGGCGTGCCCTATTACGATGGTGGTATTGCGGATCCGATTCCGGTGCAGAAGGCCATCGACGACGGCTATGACCGCATCGTGGTGATCCTCACCCGTCCGAAAGACACCGTACGCGAACAGAAGAAGGATATCGGCCCGGCCACGATTCTGAAGCGCACGCACCCGGAGGCCGCGGAAAAGCTGATGAACCGTTATCAGACGTACAACGACGAGGTGGCGTTGGCCAAGGAATACGAGAAGGATGGCCGTGTGCTCATCCTCGCGCCGGAAAGCATGTACGGCTTGAACACGCTGAGCAAGTCGTTCGAAGGTCTGGAACGCATGTACCGCGCCGGCTATGCGGCGGCGGCCGCGATTCCAGCGTTCTTGGAAAGCTGAAATCCGTTCTTCCGCAGCGCTGTCATGCGTTTCCAACGGTTCTAACGGCAACCGCATGACAGCAATCGCATAATGCAATCATATGGCAGCGGTTATGTACGTTACGGCATCGCAACACGCGTAACCGGGCGGCGGCTATGCTGGAACGCATGGAAAAGCAGAATCGTATTTTTTCCGGCTTTGATGCCGATGCCATCGATCGCACCACCGCCGCAGATCTGGCCGAAGTCGGTTCCGACAAGTGGACCCGCTACCCCGGCTGTATCGGCGCGTTCATCGCGGAAATGGACTACGGCCTGGCGCCGTGCATCCAGCAGGCCATCGACAGCGCCTGCGACCATTGCAAACTCGGTTACATTCCCGAACCGTGGAAGCGCCGCGTGGCCGAGGCGTGCGCCGGCTGGCAGAAAAGCCACTACGGCTGGGACGTGGATCCGGACATCATCCGCGTGGTGCCGGACGTGTTGGAAGCGTACGAGATCTTCCTGCGCGAGCTGGTCGGCGCCGGCAATGCCGTGGTCGTGCCGACGCCCGCGTACATGCCGTTCCTGAGCGTGCCGAAGCTGTACGACGTCGACGTGATCGAAATCGAAATGCTTCAGGGAACCGACGAAACGACCGGCGAGCGCGAATGGCTGTTCGATTTCGACGCCATCGAACACGCGTTCGCGGCTGGCTGCCATGCGTTCGTGCTGTGCAATCCGCACAATCCGATCGGCAAGGTGCTTACGTTGGCCGAGGAGCAGCGGCTGTGCGAGCTGGCGGAACGGTACGACGTGCGTATTTTCAATGATGAGATCCACGCGCCGTTCGTGTTCGAGGGGCGTCATATTCCGTATCCGACCATCAGCGAGGCGGCCGCTCGGCAGTCTATGACCGCTACCAGCGCGTCGAAGTCGTTCAACATTCCGGGTACGAAGTGCGCGCAGGTGCTGCTGACGAATCCGGCGGACCGTGAGATGTGGGCGGAACGTGCGGAGTGGAGCGAGCATCAGACCGCCACGATCGGTGCGATCGCCACCACCACCGCCTACAACGAGGGCGATCCGTGGTTCCAGGACGCGCTTTCCTACGTGCGACGCAATCTTGGGTTGTTCGATGAGCAGATGAGCACGCGGTTCTCGGGCGTTGGCTATATTCGCCCACGCGGCACGTATATCGCATGGCTGGATTTCGGCCCGCTCGGCATTGACGATCCGGCCGCGTATTTCCTTGAGAAGGCGAAGGTGGCGCTGACCGACGGCCGTTCGTGCGGCCGTGCGGGAGCCGGCTGCGCGCGTGTGAACATGGCGATGCCGTATCCGCTGCTGGAGGATTGCCTCAACCGCATGCATGACGCGTTGCAGGCGGACGGTTTGCTTTAAAGTTTTCCGTCTTTCGTGTGCGACCGACGCTATGGTCGGCCACACACGCCATATTGCGGGAAAAGCCGCCGAATCATTGCGATTGCAACGGTTGCGCTATGGGCGAATAGCAGCATGTTACGATGGCCGCACACCACCGTCGGTGGACGCGCGACGCGAATCCAGCGTATGCGTTTCATTGAGAAGAAGGCTTTACGAATATGCGATTCCCCTACAGCGGCAACGGCACATGGACGCCCGACTACCACTGCGGTTTCATTGATGCCGTCAAACGTTTTTTCATCGGCTACATGGAGTTTCGGGGGCGTTCCAGCAGACGCGAGTTCTGGCTCGCCATGCTGTTCTTCATTCCGGTCAGCGTGCTGATATTCCTTATTCCGGCTGCCGGAACGGTGTCCGGAATACTGTGGATGCTGGCCACCATGGTGCCGATCATGGCCATCTCCTTCAGAAGGCTGCATGATGCCAACCGCACCGGCTGGTGGTTTCTGCTTGGGCATGTCGGCACCATTCTGGCCCTTGCGATGCTGGTCGTCATTGCGTTCGGCCTGGTCATCATCGAAATCGGCATGATCATGGTCATCCCCCACGAGCCACCGAAACTCGACTTTCATGACCCGAACAGCTTCCCGGGAATGCTGCTCACGCTGTTCTATGTCAGCCTCGGCATGGCCGGCATCTCGCTGATCATCCAAGCATTCCTGTACTCGCTGCCCAGCAAGCCCGAGGGCGTCCGCTTCGACTGATGTTCTCAGCGGCATCCCGCCCCTCTTCCCTCCCTGCATTACCCTCTTAGCCCTTTTGTATGGAAACGTTCCATCTCACATTGAGACAGAGCAGTGAGCTCGGTTAACAAAACTCCTATAATCACGTCTATTGTCTTTCCGCCGTCATAAGCGACGGAATGTCAACATCAGAGGAGAAAACAATGAAGAGAAACATGCTCCACCGCCTGGTCGCCATGGCCGCGGCGGGAACCATGCTGATGTCGGTCGCCGCATGCGGCTCGTCATCCGATGACAACGCCGCCACCAGCAATTCCAGCGACACCTCGCTGATTTCCGTGAACAACAGCGAGCCGCAGAACGGTCTGATTCCGAGCGACACCAACGAAATGGGCGGCGGCAAGGTCATCCGCTACCTGTTCGAAGGTCTGGTGAGCTTCGACGCGAAGGGCAAGCAGCATCTTGAAGTGGCCGAGAGTATCACCCCGAACGAGGATGCCACCAAGTACACGATCAAACTGAAGAAGGGTTGGAAGTTCACCAACGGTGAGGCTGTGACCTCCCACTCCTTCGCCGACACGTGGAGCTTCGCGGCGAACGTGAAGAACGCGCAGAAGACCTCGAGCCGCTTCTCCACCATCAAGGGCTATGACGAGCTGCAGGATCCGAACGTCGACCCGAACGCCAAGCTTTCCGGCCTTTCCACTCCGGACGACTACACGCTGATCGTCGAACTGAACAAGCCGGATTCCGTGTTCCCGACCAAGCTGGCACACCAGTCCACCTTCCCGCTGCCGAGCGTGGCATTTAAGGACATCAAGAAGTTCGGTCAGGCTCCGATTGGCAATGGTCCGTACAAGTTCAAGTCCTGGTCGCATGACAAGAACATCATCATCGTGCCGAACAAGGATTATAAGGGCAGCCGCAAGGTATCCAACAACGGCATCGAATACCGCGTCTATACGAATGAGGATTCCGCTTACTCCGACGTGCTGTCCGGCAACCTCGACGTGATGGATCAGATTCCACAGTCCGCGGTGAAGACCTTCCGTCAGGATTCCAGCGTGATCGCCTACAGCCAGGCAGGATCCTCATTCCAGTCCTTCGTCATTCCGGAACGTCTTGAGCATTTCGGCAACGACGAGGAAGGCCAATTGCGTCGTCAGGCCATTTCCATGGCCATCAACCGCGACCAGATCGTCAAGAAGGTTTACAACAACACGAAGACCCCGGCCACCGATTTCACTTCACCGCTCGTCCCCGAATATGTGAAGAAGCTGGAGAAGAACGGCGACAACCTGAAGTACAACGCTTCCAAGGCCAAGGAACTGTGGAAGAAAGCCAATGCCATCAAGCCATGGTCCGGCAACTTCCGAATCGCCTATAATGCCGATGGCGGCCATAAGGAATGGGTCGATGCCGTGTGCAACCAGATCAAGAACACACTCGACATCGACGCCGCTGGCGAGCCGTACGCCACGTTCAGCGACGTGCGTAACCAGGTGACCAACCGCACCATCAAAACCGCGTTCCGTGCCGGCTGGATGCTGGATTACCCGTCCGCTGAAGATTATCTCAATCCGCTATATGCCTCCAGCTCCGCTGACGGTCATGGTTCGAACGATGGTGATTACAAGAGCGCGGAATTCGACAAGCTCCTGAACGCCGCGCTCGCCCAGACCGACGTAAAGAAGCGAACCGAGGACTTCACCAAGGCGCAGGAAGTGCTGGCCAAGGATCTTCCGGTGATTCCGCTGTGGAACGACAACGTCGCCGCCGCGTCCGCGACGAACGTGAAGAACGTGTCGTTCGACTACACCAACCTGCCTACCTACAACACCATCACCAAGTGACGGCTTCGTTGTGACGTTTCGCTGCCAATCGGCAACGAAAAACGAGTGGGGGTTCGAATCCTTAATGGATTCGAACCCCCACTCGGCGTTTTGCAGCCGTTTCGTTTATTTGCTTACGGCGTCAAACCTATGGCGTCAGCTCTGCACGTAGCTGCCCTTCGGGGACTTCCAACCGCAGTTCATCATCTCGCTGTTGAACACCATCGCACCGTCGCCATGGGCGGGGACGACGATCATGCCACCGTCGCCGTGGTGACGGGCCACACCGTCCAGCGCGGCCTTCGCAGCCTCGACCGGATCTTCCTTGGCATACAGCACACGGTCGGAAACCTGGTGTGCGGCGACTTCCTTGACGAACGCCTCACCGATGCCGGTGCAGGAGATCGCAACGGAATCGTTGTTGGCGTAGGTGCCGCAACCCGGCAGTGGCGAATCGCCAACACGGCCCGGCATCTGGTTGGTGATGCCGCCAGTGGAGGTGCCGGCTGCGATATTGCCGGACGCGTCACGTGCGACGGCGCCGATGGTGCCATGCTTCTCCCATTCGTCGCCATTGGACTGCGCCTCACGCAGGGATTCCTGACGGGCCGGGGTGATGAAGTACTCGCTGTCGCACAGTTCGATGCCCCACTCCTTGAGCAGGTTATCGCCCGGCTTGGCGAACATGACGTGCTTGGTCTTCTCCTTGATGGCGCGCGCCACATTGATCGGGTTCTTGGACGTGGTCAGACCGCATGCGGAGCCGACTTCGCCGTCAACGCCGGTCATCAGGCAGGAATCCATGGACACGATGCCTTCGCTCGTCAACGCGGCACCACGGCCAGCATTGAATTCGGGAGCATCCTCCATGACACGAATGGCCGCGCAGACGGCATCCTCGGCCGGAGCGCCCTGTTCCAGCAGCGCATAGCCGGCTTCAAGGGCCCTGTTCAGATCCTGCTCCACCTGGGCGCGACGTTCCGGCGTGTCCTTCTTGCCGCGATTGCCAGCGCCTGCGTGGATCACCAGAAGGATCCCATCCGGATCAGCCTGGGCAACCCGGACCGTCGACTGCGGCAATGCTGCTTCGTTTGTTGACATCTTCTCTCCTTCAGATATCTCGCTTATGTTTGACATTCGCAGATATCTTACGCCGGTGGCGGCAACGAAGCGCCCGACATGCGCAAAAGCGATGCCGTCGCGCCGTTACGCAATCAAAAACATATCGAAGCGCGACTGCGTCCTTTCTTACGTTTCATACTTTTGCAAATCGCAATCTCGTATTTCATGGTGCTCCTCCGTTGGTAGTGCCAGTATGTGTCAAGCGCATCGTTCCCCGGACAAAATCACGTTCTTAAGCAAAGCCACGCTTGTAAATCGGAAACACAAGTCGTTGTGGCCCCTACGGATTCATGTATATCGAAATGGCTGAAATTATTATCCATCGCAAAAACTCTCGTAAGCAACACCTATCGAGATAAATGTAGCTTATTTTAACGTTAGCTACACTTATGCGGATAAGTGTAGCTAACGCACATGCGATGCGACTGATAGATTGGCAATAAATGGAAACAACAAGCCATTTCGCCCAGCTCTATATGCTATCGGAACGAATTGCGTTTGAAATCGTTGTTCTCCCATATGAGTAGACCGATGGTCGCTGGGACTATCTCACCATCTGCCGCTTTTATCTCAGACACGTCGACTAGGCGGACCTATCACAGCAAGCCGGCATGGTAGACAACCGCATGGAAAGGATGGACATCATTGTGAAAGCACGGGCATCCCTTGGATGTCGGAGTCCACTACCGTTTTGAGGATGTCGCGAATCAGGTCCATGTCACGGCGTATCGGATCTCTTTTCGATTAGACCGGCATATTCTTCTTTGTCTTCGTCGTCGAGCAGCGCATAGGCGTCAAGCAAGACGTCTTTGGGGGACGGCGATGTTATTTTCGAGGATGTCTGCTATTAGCCAGCTCAGCGAGTAGTATGGTTCTCCTGCATTAAAGCCATCATCGAGGGATTGGACTTGGCCATCGGGAAGAGAATCGCAATAGGGTCTCAACTGTCGGTAGGCTGCCGCCACTTGCCGATCCAGGGGCCATAACCTTTCCCTTTCCTGTGTGGTGGTCAGATGGCCGGTGTAAATGCGAAAACGTTTCTCTTTGCCGTGTCTTTTCTGCAACCATACGCGGATTAGTTCTTCTTCCACGATTCTATAGCGAGTTTGCCTGTTCTCATCAGCCCGTTTGATGTAATCCGGATCGGCCACCCCTAAATAAAACGCCCATTTCGCTTTCATTTCATCCCAATCGTCTAGGAAATGTATATTCCCTTCGACGCGAATATCAATCCCATATCTTTCGAAAATATGATTCCGAGCCTTGAAATAGGCATAGCCGCGAGTGGTCTAGGTCATTGATCTGACAGGCTTCTGAAACAAGACCCTGCTCGTGGAGGCGCAGACCGGCGTGGTCTAGGTCATTGATCTGACAGGCTTCTGAAACATGGATTCGGAGAGCGTCACGTCCACCGTGGTGGTCTAGGTCATTGATCTGACAGGCTTCTGAAACGACGGTGGGCGCTCAGCCGCGCGCAGCTCAGTGGTCTAGGTCATTGATCTGACAGGCTTCTGAAACCTGGCATTGGACAATAATGAGGCCGTCGTGGTGGTCTAGGTCATTGATCTGACAGGCTTCTGAAACCCTCTTTCCGGTGGTGCGGATGAACCGCGAGTGGTCTAGGTCATTGATCTGACAGGCTTCTGAAACGAGGAGATGGCAGATGGCATCGAAGACGAAGTGGTCTAGGTCATTGATCTGACAGGCTTCTGAAACAGGGTAAACGGCTTACCATCGGCTTTCCCTGTGGTCTAGGTCATTGATCTGACAGGCTTCTGAAACTACCGTCCCTCATGGTTGACCATAAATCCGGAGGTCTAGGTCATTGATCTGACAGGCTTCTGAAACACATTGTGGAATTCGACACGGGCATGTGGGCAGGTCTAGGTCATTGATCTGACAGGCTTCTGAAACGTGAGTGGCACGAATCTGCTGTGGGGCGGCGTGGTCTAGGTCATTGATCTGACAGGCTTCTGAAACGGGCAGACTGCAGCAGCGTTCCTATCAGGCGTGGTCTAGGTCATTGATCTGACAGGCTTCTGAAACTTCAGACAGAACCGCCAACAAACGGAATGTGTGGTCTAGGTCATTGATCTGACAGGCTTCTGAAACACAGCGGCACGTTATCCGCGTAGTCGGTGAGTGGTCTAGGTCATTGATCTGACAGGCTTCTGAAACAAATCGACCAGACAGTTTCCGCCGCACTGTGTGGTCTAGGTCATTGATCTGACAGGCTTCTGAAACACGCCATCGTTCTCTGGGACAACATCGACCGTGGTCTAGGTCATTGATCTGACAGGCTTCTGAAACTTCGGCAACCAGGACACCACCAGCGAGTGGGTGGTCTAGGTCATTGATCTGACAGGCTTCTGAAACTCAAGTGCGCGCTTGACTGGGCTTTCGTTCGTGGTCTAGGTCATTGATCTGACAGGCTTCTGAAACATCCGCCGACACCATGCATGGTGAGCCATGGTGGTCTAGGTCATTGATCTGACAGGCTTCTGAAACAGCATTGCTCTTCTAAGCAAAGAGTGCAAGGTGGTCTAGGTCATTGATCTGACAGGCTTCTGAAACACTCATGGCATTGAATCGTGCCATGCTGGAGTGGTCTAGGTCATTGATCTGACAGGCTTCTGAAACATCATGGAACACGTATTCGTCCTTGTCGGCGTGGTCTAGGTCATTGATCTGACAGGCTTCTGAAACTGGAATTGCTCGAATCATGCTGATAGTCGGGTGGTCTAGGTCATTGATCTGACAGGCTTCTGAAACTAAAGACCAGGAAGACCGAAGGAACTACCCGTGGTCTAGGTCATTGATCTGACAGGCTTCTGAAACAAGCGTCATGAATCAGCATCATTTCACCTCGTGGTCTAGGTCATTGATCTGACAGGCTTCTGAAACGACCATCCCTGAACCCATCACCCAAATCACGTGGTCTAGGTCATTGATCTGACAGGCTTCTGAAACTAGGGCGGCCGGCCTATCAGCACAAACCATGTGGTCTAGGTCATTGATCTGACAGGCTTCTGAAACTGCGTATGCGCGGATTATGCAGTTGTGTCCGTGGTCTAGGTCATTGATCTGACAGGCTTCTGAAACGTAGGTCGTGTCGGTGATGTCCACGCCTGCGTGGTCTAGGTCATTGATCTGACAGGCTTCTGAAACCCACTTTAAGAGACATGAAAAACCAACCTGGTGGTCTAGGTCATTGATCTGACAGGCTTCTGAAACCACTTCCGACAACACTTACAATCGCACTAAGTGGTCTAGGTCATTGATCTGACAGGCTTCTGAAACCGATAGCCTTGGAGCTTCCTGAACAGTTCATGAGAACTGAACATAATCTCCATCAACATAATGGCTTCTTCCTTCTGTCAGGGTAACCCTTTTGTTGCAGCATTCCAGGTCAAGAAGCTGCATACCATTTTTTAATAGGTCTCTATGTAAATAAATCAATTGGTCGTTATTACAATATTGAGTTGTATGAAGCGTCACAAGCATCCTGTTCTCAGCAAGAGCACCGGCAGTATCAACCACCATCTGAATTTTATCAAATAGGGAACCCACAGAGCTCACATCAACACGTAATTTTGCCATTGAAATCGCAGTTTTCAAATCCAGCGAAGAAGAAATTTCCAGAGGCAAATCATCATCCCATATTTCATCTTGAATAAGCGTTTTTAACTCTGCCTGCAACTCAAGCACTCTAGTTAATTTATCAACATCAAATTCATCTATTATTTTCTTAATTGCCGCTTTTTGGAATAGTGCATTGTAGTCAACAATATCAGCGCAATCCCCAACATACAATATTGATTTTGTTAAGACCGCGGTCTTACTCCCATCTCCCAGAACCACGTCATCACCAAACCCCTGTAGGCCCTCCACAAATTTAAACAAAAGTTCTGGCGACGATAATCCCAATACATTCAGCCCTAATTCAAGAGGCATCACATCGAGCGGATACATGACAATGCTATCAATCATATAATCACTGTCCGTTCATCCGAATTTCTTACATCCTCAATTCGATTTCCTAAAAGAAATTTGATTGAAGCATATTGCTTTTCCGTAATAATCAGTGACTGCACCAAACCTTCTTCAGGAACAAAACTCGCCACACGGCCTTCAAGAAAACCAGCCGATTCACGAGTGGTAGCGATTCTAGAATATACTGATTCTTGAACCATAATGAAACCTTCTCGCAACAGATTCTTTCGAAAAGTTGCGTATGCCTTACGCTCTGCTACTGTTTTCACAGGCAAATCAAAGAATATCAAAACCCTCATAACCCTATACCTCATCAATAAACCCCAATTCTGGCAATCTGCCATCTCCTGATAGGTAATGGAATGCATCGCGAACAAAAATATTGATCAATTGCGTCAAACAAGTTCCAAATTCAGGCAAATCAGTGCGCAACAGCCGTATAAGCTCATTCTTCACTTCTGAGTTCAGAGTTTGTTCCCTTAGCTCAAATACTTTTGCATCAACAAATGGCCGAAAAGGCTCCATAAGGTCACAAGCAAGATTAAAAGGATTCTTCTCGCTATCATGATGGATGCCGAATTCAGTTAAATAGCCAAATTCTGCTATCTTTCGAGCGACTTCAGACATTACTAACGAATAGCCGTAATTTAACAATCCATTCGTTTCATTACTATCATCTGAGCGAACAAATTCATAGGTAAACAGTCTTGGAAAATACATATGAGCCGCGACCGCTTCACGGTTATCCGAATCTCCCGGCTGAACAGACGTGATTAATGTTTTCATCTTTTCTATATCAGGGAAAGCGCACTTTTCCTTTAATACGAAAATCTGATGAGCTATCTTTTCTTGCACGATTCGTTGCCATAATATGTTCTTTCGTTCTTCCGCCCAACCCATTTGTTGCACAATGCATACTCGTCTAGAGGATTCAGTTTCGTATGGGTTTGTTTCACCAATTGGGAGATGTTTATCATTGCAAAACACCACTTTGATATCCCGCTCAAGAAGAGATGCCATAGCGCTTGTGGTGATTACAGCTTGCGTTGTAGCAAACAGCACCATTCCAATATCATCGATTGGAATCTGAACAGTATCATCATCCGTTTGCACAACAAGCAAGTTCATCTTCATCGAAACTTTGCAATGTTGCGTCACTACAATATTCCGCCACGCCATACTCACTCCATCGTGGTTGTGGTATTCTGTTAAAGGATTGTTTGGTCGCAATCCGATTGTCTAGGTCGTTGACCTGACAGGCATATATTGAAATAAAGCAAGGTTTTTATAACCGAGCTTCAGAAGGATTAATGCCTTGCCTTATGGCTTTGGGCTTCCGGCAATGCCGGAAGCCCTTTTCATTTATTCAGCCTTTTTCAGTTCTGCAATAGTAATTTTCGTTTCAAATAGTCCAGACGGAGATTGAAAAACAAATTCGTCATCATCGGAGAAAGATACACTTCTAACACGTTTCCACTCGCTGGGGAGGCCAACCAACGAAAGGTTTGCACGACCAGGATCAGCATGAAGCGCGACAACAATCATCCCTAAAACATCCAACTGCTTGTCCAAATCAAGCTTCTCAAATTTAGTCCGCGCCTTAGCTAGCGTACTTTCTTCAACCCTGTGAAGCGGATAATGTTTATTTACCGCGTCGAATAATGCATCCCAAATTTGCATTATGTCTATTGAGCTTTTAGAAGTCCCACACTTCAGATAATCATCCAAGGCATTATATACATCACAATCCAGCCACAACTGTCGAGCATTATTCAATTCAGTAGCAGACTTTATTGTCATGCATGCCCCTTTATAGTGAATAAGCTGCATTGACGGAATATGTCGAAGCAAAATTTTCGCTTTTGCATATTCAGGCTTTTTTGCCACCAGTACTTTCTTCAATGCTTCATCCGAAGGGCAATCTCCCAACATCGAGTACTCCTGCATCGTGATGTTCACAAGACGTACTTTTCCCTTTAATTCGACAAGAATCGAATAAACCACCTTTGCGCTGGAGAAACCACCATACAAAGACGTATCGGCTTTATTTTTATCGAAAGCAATACCGTCATGCCCTTCTTTAACCGCAGCTCCATATCGCGTTTCGTTATATAGAGCGCCAAAACTATCCCCCACCTTCTGAGTGACAAGCATCTTACGATAATTCATCACTCTTCGGAGATAATCTTTATCAGCCTCACTCCACGCAATCTCACCAGTCTTAGGATTGATACGCTTATTTTCATCCGCCGAAGCCATAGAGCCGACAATAAAACCGAAGGCTTTACCGTGTTTACGGTCCCCCGCCTTCAATTTCTCACGATATCCTCTCAGGTAGTCCTGAAGATAGATATTATATGCATTCGCCGCTCCATCAGAAACTGCACCATTATCAAAGAAACCTCTGTTAACAGCAAACTGCCCAGCTACACCAAGACATAATGCATCCTGAGCATGGTGATAATCATTAATATCACGATTCTTATGTTCAAACCCGAGATATTGGCGCATCTCCTTGGTCAATTCGGAATTAAGTCCAATCACAGCAGAGCTATTTCCATACCTCCGCCGCATCAAAGTCGCCACATTCTTCATAATCTGACGAGTCTCTACCAGCGATCGCTCGACAAAACGCTCTTTCTCATGTCTACCGAAATCATTTTGTCGTACCAAACGTTCAAATTTAGTCTGGGAAATCAACCTATTATCCAACAGTTCCTGCCAAAAGCCTCTTCTTGCTTCTACTAGTTCCGGCAAATATGCAAAAGAGTCTGTTTTACGCGCATTGGCCGCACGGGACACAAGTACTCGATTGTCCAGGGAATCATTCTGCGTTACAGCTTGGGGAATAATATGATCGATATCGTAATCAGACGATAGCCTGTCGATATCCAGCTCTTCGCCCGTATACATATCCTTACCAAGCTGTGTGTAGTACAAGAACCACCGATCATCCTGAAGTCCTTTATCGTCGCTTGCCTCCAAGCGATCATAAATGTCACTGAATTCCTTTCTCAATCCAGCATTCTTGTACAACTCCAGCAAGCGATTCTTTCGAGAAGTGGTTCGCACGCTTGCCTGAATATCTCCGGCCAATTCTAGGAATATTCTCGATGGCTTCTTTCCAACGGCCTTAGAGATATCATCAATGAGTCGAACGGATTGGATGATTCCTCGTTTCACTTTCGGAGATACGTGAAGCTCGTCAACCATTGACTCCAACGATTGCTTTTTATCCGCTCCAAGATTCTGCTCATCAATCCATTCAGGAAAACCATAATTTTTATCAGTAATAATTTCCATAAAATTACGATCTTCAAAACGCATAATCTCAATGATGCTATGCTTCTGAGGGGCAAAATCATCACCAATCTTGCATTCGCCGACCTTGGTCGTAAGCAACTTCCTTGAAAGCTTGCCCCATCCCGTGTAGTGAGTCCTTGCCAACAATTCGCAATCACTATCGGACAGTCCATCAAGCATGCGCAACTGATGCAGTAAAGTCTCTTTATCCTCAAACACAGTCTGGAGCTCGATTATCTGCTCCATAAGCTCTGAATCTTTATTCACCCGTTCTGCGCCGAAAATACGGCACAGTTTTCCATATGATGACATAGAGCTCATAAACTTTGACTCGCTCGCCAAACCAGACAGCTCATAGGTACGGCCATACTCTTTGCGGAGCAGATTTTCCGCAGCCTTTTTGGTGACTACACCGCCTTTCATAAACAAGTTACGAATCAGCAGCGTCTTTTCTTCTCGACCAAGTCGTTGACGACGACGGTTTTCCCATCGGTTGCCCGAACGAACCGATAAACGGACATTATTTAGTTCGTTAAGAACTTCATACTCCTGATACAACATGGAGTTCTTCGGCAAGGTCGCCTCACCTAGCAGATAGCTATCTGTATCCACGAGCCGTTCAATGAAACGCCTACCCGACTCATCCTTGTCAACCATCTTATCGAAATTCCAAGGAGTGATTTCTCCAGATTTTTTACGCTTCATCCAATGGTTTTCGCCATTATCTGAAGGCTGCATTCCTTCCCGTTCTACCAATGGACCCACAAAATAAGGCACACGGAAAGTCAGCAAGCCTTCTATTTTATTGACTTGTTCACCGTTCTTTTCAAACGTATCCAAAAGGAACGGATAATATTTTCCTTGCTTTTCAAGAATTCTCCTAAGCTCATTTCGATGAAGCTGATACGGAATCACACCATTATCAGAGTCTCTTTGAACTGGGAAAAGCCGATCTTCATCAATTGCGTGCTTTAAATCCAATTTTTTGGATTCAGACAAATTAGAAGCCTCAATTAACTTCGAAAAATATTTATTTGCGTTCTGTCTTGTTTTTTCATACGTAGAAGTACCCCTGATGCTCCGACGTCGACCGTCAACCATTGTCCAGCCAACCAACTCACCATAATGCTTGTTGATTTCATCGGCATTGTCTTCCGTACGGAGCTCTTTTTTAATAAGATCCCAATTTCTTTGGTGTCGTGTGTAACTCGCACACATCGATTCAGAAACACTTTTTGCGTTACCAAGCAGTTGTTTCAGAGCGATAGCGCTATATTGTTTCTGCATTTTATCGAGTAACTCGCATTGTTCATCATCAAGCAAGCCCGAATCTACGACCTGAGCACGAGCTTCCTCGTAATCAGATTTATTGAAATAAATACCAAGCGCTTTCTTTTCATCGCTGGTATGTTCTTCAGATGGGAAAATCTTCGCTAAATCAAGTTTATTTCCCTCTAGACCAGCAAAAATAGCCTTAATGACATTGATTTGTTCTTTTGGCAGTTCACACGACTCACGAATAACAGCAAGCGCATTTTCAACACGCATACTGCGAGAACCCTTTGTCGTGCACAACGTATCAGCAAGACGCTTTTTGTCGATTCCTGCCGTCCATGATCCATCCAGCTGCTCATCAAATACACACAGAATGATTTCACCGATAAGATTTAAAAGATTCTTTGAGTCGAATACACTCGAAGAATCCAAATCACCTTCAACAAGGAAATTACCTCGGTACTTCAACAGGTGATGGACAGCGAAATACACTTCTCGAATATCATGTTGCTTGTCATCTTCCATCAAAGTTTTGCGCAGATGATAAATTGTCGGATATTGTTTATAGAAACGTTTATCCTGATTCTTCGAATCGAATAAGACACCGCCATACCAATAATCCGCATTGTTCTCATCAGCAGGATGAACCCAGGAGTACTTCCTCCGCGCAAGGAATGACGGATCCACCTCTGCCAAGGGAGCATCAAAAATAGCATCAAGCATATGCAAACGCCAACGTCTACGAGAGTAGCGCCTACGAGTAGTACGAGCCATACGACGAGCTTCAGCAGTCTGCGCAGGCTCGAATAGCCTTACACCAATTAACTCACGCCCTTTAGCTCTCATCAACCGATAATCAGGAGTAAACGCGGCCCATCCAACGGAAGCATTACCGATATCCAAAGAAATTGCATAATTCGGAACTATTTTTTTGCGGCTCATAAAACCCCCGTTGGCTTAAAAACAATTAGCTATAGATTACACCTGATAACCCCTTTATCCGCATGGGACACGCTCGGCAATAACCCAAAATCTTTTTTTAAATTCAGACTAACCAAGATGAAAAAGCCGGGAACGGATGCGACGTTTAAATTACGACGAACCCAACTCCCGGCATCGCGACTGCTTCTCAAAGATGTGCGCTTGACTCACATGGATGGTACTGAGAACCATTCGCTTGCGATCTGCTTCCGCCGCGCATCCAACGCAACTCGACGCAGGCATGCGGCAGACACAAATCAAGTCTGTATCAATCTTCCAGCCGGCACAGAAGCCAGCCGAAAAGCCACAAACTACTTTAGTCACACGATTGAATAATCACAAATCGGTCACAAAAACCATGAAGCGGTATACACATCCGCATTATGTCATCCAAAGCTGCCATAATCACATACTCCTTACTTATAGGCGATGAATCGACTCTGATAATTACAAAAGTCAGTTGTTGCTATTATTTTTTTGAGAAATCTCTTGCGCTTTATGCTTAGATGATATGGCCTGATTTTTGTTCCGCCCTTATAGTGGGGCGGCTTGCGCCGCTTGGTTTGCATAATACTCGGTTTCGGTCCGTTCCGGTGTCCTGTAGCCCAAGGACCGGTGCAGACGCTTCGAGTTCCACCACGAGACCCACCGGAACGTCGCCAATTCCAGGTCCCTCAAATCCTGGAAGGGCTTGCGTCGCCAGACGAGCTCGGTCTTGTACGCGCCGTCGGCGCTCTCGGCCATGGCGTTGTCGTACGAGTCGCCGACCGTGCCGGTCGAGGGAAGCATGCCGAACTCCCCGACCCTGGTGGTGCACACGAGGCCGATGTACCGCGCGCCATGGTCGGAATGGTGCACGAGACCGTCCGTGCCGCCATGCGAGGCGGCCCATGATATCGCCTGTTCCAGCGCCTGCAGCGGCAGCTCCCTGGTGTCCATGGTGGTGGCGCACGCCCATCCGACGACCCCGCGGGCGAACACGT
>ENA-ORUQ01000975-ORUQ01000975.1-human-gut-metagenome-genome-assembly--contig:-NODE-975-length-29578-cov-5.184026_pt1 | contig 29578 bp, 18 predicted proteins | sample MGYA00242081_ERZ509211 | MGnify/ENA primary metagenome ERZ509211 (study PRJEB26280, sample SAMEA2338785) | human gut metagenome | biome: human gut; feature: human-associated habitat; material: faeces...
CCACTGTCACGATGTTTTGGCAATTTTGTGTTCAGTTTCTAGGGTACATTATATTATGCCAATATGGGTGCAAATATGCTAAGTGATCTGTATGGTGAGATAAGGGACAAGGTGCATGAGAATTTACCAAGTTTAGTTGAAAAGTACATAGCGGCTGATAATATAATAATAATGCAAAGGGTTGCTGAACAAAAGCAGAAACTTACATCTTTGGAAGATGCGTTTAACGATATTTCGTCTGAACAAATTCAATTAAGATCTCAAACCTACCAGACTTATGCAGCTTGGTTAAGAGAGAATATTATAGATTAAGGTAAATTTACAATGTATAGGGTATTAGTACAAGGTGGTGCAGCAGACGAATTTTTTTGTCTGCTGTTATCCGCTGAAAATCGAACATACTTTAGAAAGCTATATCGAGAAAGCGAAATAGTAAGAGCATGTGGTTGTAGTGTATTAAGTGAAGGTAACAGAATAACTCAAAACAAAAAAGTATTGAATATTATTTCAAATCGATTACCAGTTGGTGTTAAAATAGAATACAATAAAAGTGAAGCTGAACCTCGGAACTTTGATAAATTACTTCTGTGGGAGACTTTTCCTGCGGAAGATAATGAACAACTGGAAAAAAGAGTTTTTCAGGCTGAGAAAATTATGAAAAAGAATTCTTTTCTTCAAGTTGACATTATTTTGTATATTGGAAACATCAAAACGGCATCCACGGATTTAAAAAGTAATATAGAACCTTTGAAAAAATCCAAGAATAATTGTGAGAATAAATATAAGCAGTGTAATGTTTACGCATTTACAAGCGAGGAAGACTTCATTCAAAACATAATATATCTTATTGTTCCAAGAACGATTTATGAAAAAAAGAAAATAACCGACCAAATAAACTCTTTACTAAATCAGAAAGAAGATGATTTGCAGAATATTTACTATCTTTATGATTTTGAAATGGAATTTCTTAGCGGTCAAAATGGTGTATTATCATCAGAACAATTGTATTCGATATCTAGTTGGAAAAATATAGCTTTTAGACAGGATCTTATGGAGGCATATTTTGAGTCTTTTGTAGAATCAAATGCTTATAGTTCTATAATAAATGAAATAGTAATGTATTATAGGAATTTTATTAAAGATATTTGCATATGGGATGTGGAAAAAGATTGTTTTAATTTAGAGAAAAAGATAAAAGGTGGATTGCTTAGTGAAAAAAAGCTCTATAGCAAAAATTCTATTTCAGCACCAAAGACGGAGATAGAATATAAGGCTCAAATATATACTAATGAAATTCTCAAATTTAACAAGGCGGTTTCTGATTTTTTTGCTGAAAATGCAAAAAAGATCCTATGCTCACATATTTCAGAGAAAATCAAAACATATAGAGGATTATTAAAATGATGACAAATAAAAAACTTTACGCTGCAATAGTGGAAAATGCTGAACGTATTAATAATGACCAAGTGAATCAGATAAATGAGGAGCTTACACAATCAAATGACTTTTTGCTTAGAGCGTTTGCGGAAAGTTATAATAACGCTTTAGAAAGCTTCACTGCTCAAACGATAGAATTACAGAAACAACAGAATGAGGCTATGATTTCTTCTTATAGATCAGTTCTTGAAGATTTAAAAAATGAGCAGTTAAATAATTCAAAACATATAGAGCAACTTGTAATTGAAGTAAAAAACATTTGCATTGAACAAAATAGATCAATCAATATTACTCTTGAAAGTCTGTCTGAAAGCATAAAAACAAGCGTTTCAGAAATGAAAAATATGATAGAACAAGAAACAAATAACCATGCCATTTTAACAAAAGAAATACATGACTATTTGACCAATATCAATCAAGAGGTCACAAAGCAAAGTGAGATAATTAATTCTTCATCTGAATTCAGTAAAAAAACATGCGAGTTTATTGCACGAAAAGTAAATGATCTTTCTGCTGAATCTGTATCGAAAATTGATAAAATCAGAGAGATCCTTTCAGAATTCTCTGATAGGCAGGATAATACAAATGTAAAATATAGTAAAGAAATGAAACGTTCAATAGAGGATGGATTTGAAGCTTCAACTGAAAAAATATCAACAGATATAAAACCGATACTTGAGGAACATTATAAGGAAATTAGCGAAACAGATAAAAAAATTGAAAAGATATCATCAAATTATGAAAATCAGTTTAATTTAATTGTAGATAGTTTGCAAAAGGCTCAGAATCTCTCTTCAAAAGATGTCCAAATACTTGAAAAGTTAGTCGAGGCAGGAAAAAATGAATTATGATTTAGGAATCAGCAATGTGATAGGAAATCTTATTCAACACGAGAAAGATAGACTTAATGAAATTGAATTGAAGCTAAAAATAATTAATGCCTATAACAATGATATAAAGAAGAATTTAGAATTAATATCTTTGTTAATGACTATTGCAGATAGATGTTTGATCATAGGGCAAGTTTCACGAGCATTAAAATATACAGCCATGCTAAAAAACAGAGTTGATATATTCATTGCAGAAGTGAACAATTATAATGATTCTTTGAGCAAACGATTTTTGAAATGATTAAATATAATTTGGTGTTACAAAATCAGGAGATAAATATATGATAAAATATTCAAGCAAATGTTTAAAATGTCCTTATTATCTTGGGATAATAAAATGTGTTGTTTCTCCTTGCCCAAGCTGCAAAGGTAAACAACTCATATTTGCAAAGCCAGCAACTGAATCACGAAAAGTTAATGGCCTATTAAGCAAGATTGGTGATAAAATAAAACATAAAAAGAAATGATTTCATATTGACTAGACTCTGAAAAAAAGTTTGTAAAAATCAATCAACTGTAGCGAAATATAAATAGTATTCGCCGCCCAATAATCCTTCCCCAAAAGCCAAATATCCCCGAGTTTTGGACTCGGGGATATCTTTGGTTTTAGGGGAATGGGGGATTATTGGGCGGGTACGTTTTATTTTCTTTATCTTTTAATAGCAATGTTGAATTTTGATATTCTATTATTTTTGTGATTTCCTTAATTATACTCATAGATGATACCTACTTATATTTTTAGTATTCTTTTAATAAGCGGAACAGCCACAGTTTGGATGCCATGTGTAATATGTGGATTGTTTTAATCTTATAAATGATACTTGTATAATATTGAATATTAGCGTAGCAGTCTTCTAAACTGCTACGCTATAAAATTCTACTTTTTGAACCACATCACAAGACCCTGCCTTTTTATATTCTGTCTGTTGTTTCAACTATTCTTTTCAGACTTTCATATGGCAGATATTTTAAATGAGCTAGGTTATTTCTACATTCTTTAAAAAAATTAAGATCGTTGTAATCTCCACTGTTCATGTATAGATCATTGTTATTGCATAACCATTTTAACGTCGCAAGTTCTATATCATATTCGGATCTTATCTCTTCACCTTTCAAATTTGTTACGCTGCTATCCAAATGGATATTATATTTGTATTTTTCTATCAGATAAAGCCTGAATCGTTCAATCAGTGGAAAGAATACTTTAAGCTGTGCTTCCCAGATCTTCCTGTCTAGATCGTCTGTGAACGTAAAAGATTCCATATTGCTCCTTATAGAATTAGAAATAATTTTGTTGATCAATGAATTTGTGTCTTTGATAAGCATATCACTGCTTGTTATCAGTTCAGCGGCGAACTCAGGATCATTATTGGAACAAAGCGTTGCTAGCTCGGTCGCATAATTTCTGAAAATATTGTGTATTTTGTTGGAGGATATTGTCATCATGCACAGAATCGTGATGTCATAGTTATGCAAATAATCGCCTCTTTTAAATAGTCTTATCCCGCTGTATTTACTTTTCAAATTTGTTTTAGTTTCTATGATAAATCTGCATTTCTCTATTTTAGATTTATGCAGTTTGTTATAGTTTTCAATGAAAGTTACCCAATCATGTGTTTGTTCATCACTCAGGTCAACGAGATAGATAAAACTGTGGAGTAGACTTGTTTCATCTTCTTTATCGGTCAAAAATTTTTCATAGCCGATTGATGTTCTATATTTAGAGCGAAGCTCTTTTTTTACAAACGATTCCATTAAGTATTCTCCGGGAGTGCGATCTCCAATCGATCTTCCCGATATTTCATGCGTCTTGTCAACGCCAGAAAAGATTTTTGCCTTGATTATATCACGAAGCGTATCTTTCCATTCGCAATTTTCAGATATGGAATATATGACGCTGCTTCCGCCTTTAAGGACGGCAGCAATGTCATCTATAAATCTTACAGAGTTTGGGACAACAGTCCACCAGCGTTCGTTTGTGTTCATGGTTTATCACTCCCCAAGATACTGTATCAGTTTATCATCGATCTCGCTTTTATCCTTGCCGAGCATCTGAATAAAGTTGTGACGGGCAAACAGGTAGCGATTTTCATTGTTCTTTCTGAGAATATTGAGTTCGCAAAGCTCGTCCATAAGGGCTGCAAGCTTATCAACGCCTTGTGATACTATCTTTTTGATCTCAAAATCTTCGGCAACTTCCATGATCTCACTGACAGTGAAGCCATTAGAAGAATCAATATTGTAGCTGCAATAGGCAACCAGAGTTGCAATGATATCATAGTAATTATCAGTATCAAGCTTTAGGGTGATATCGAATTTACGTTTAATATCTTTGTTGAAATTCTCGTCTGAAAGTATTTTCTTTATCTGTGTTTCAGTGAGTTCATATGGCGGTGTCTTGTCAACTGTATAGTCTGCATAATCTTTTTCCTGCATTGACTTTATAAGAGAAGCGCAGTATTGATGTATAAGGCCAGGAAAATAATTGGTTGATGCAAGTATCAATGAGATGAGATACTCCTGATCTTTTGGAAAACGCACGCCCAGATAATGCAGAGGTGTTTCAAGAAGTTCTCGTGCTTCCTGATTGTTAAATGGTCTTATGGTCTTAACTGTAATATGTGGAAGCGTGGAATTATCATCATTGGCAAGTTCTCTTTCAAACTTAACAAGATTTCTTAATCCTGCAAAAACAAACTTAAAGCTTTCATTTTCTTCTGCCTGAAGTGATTCCAAGGCTCTGATCGGGTTATAGTCTATATTCTTACTGCTTTCAAACAAACTGTCTGCTTCATCTATCAAAAGAAGAAAATATGGTATTTTTTTCTTTTTCTTGTCGTTCAGGCGAAGCTCGATGAATCTTGCAAGTTCATCCCAATTGTTTGTCTTGTTAACATCTTCAAGAATATTCTCGTCAATAAGCTTTTGGGAAACCTTGAGTGCAGCCTCTCTATGGTCAAGATTTTTGATCTCAACATATACGGCTCTGTTTCCTATATCGTCTTCGTTGATATCTGTTTTTGCCATTCTCAACAATGCGGACTTACCAAGCTGTCTTCCGCCGCAGATAACGTTTGCACCCTTAGGGCTTTCAATATCTCTGAGCAGTTTTGCTCTTCCCATAAACATTTCGCTTGGTATGGCTTTTGATGCGTCTTCCATATATGGCTGGAAAGAAGCAAACGGAGCTGTTATCTGCATCAGTATTCGGTTGATAGAACTCTTGCTCTCCTCGTTTTTATCAGCAAGATAATACATAACGACTCTGTCTATCACTATGAATATCTTATCATCTGGCATATTTGCTTTGATCTTTCGTGCAAGCTCTCTTCTGTCATGCAGTTCAAGCGCCCAGTTTACTATCATTATTGTATTTTTAGTTGTTCCTATCTCATTGATAGCGTCCAAAATATTATTATAATCGGTCTTGCCGAAAAGACACATGACCCTGAAGCCTTTTTCGACAGCATAAGAACCGAATGGATATATAGGGTGCAGGTAATTATCTCTTTTTCCGTTAAGTGGTTTCTTGATAGACACATTGTAACAAGCCTTCTTGCCCTGATAAGGTTCAACAGAGTCTACATTGAAACCTATCGCATCGAGGAAGCTTTGTACCTTTTGGATATTATCTGCAGTAGGGAAGTTGTTTATCAGACTTGAAGCGAAATTACTATGCTTGTTGCCATAGCCACTACTGAATCTGTTAAGGCTAGTGATAAGGGAAGCATTACTGGTTTTGCTGTTATATACGATCTTGAATATCCTTTCGTATTCCCTGATAAAGTCTTCAAGGTAGTCTTTTGAATCCAATGCGGTTTTGTTAGTAAAGTCCTTTTGCTGGATCCTATTAATGATATCTTCTACTACAGTATAATTTTGAATATCCATCATGGACTCAGCAGATTTTATCAATTCCTGTGCCTCTGGTGTATCAGCATATTCTTTTTTTGCATTTTCAAGATGAGTGCTTAATGTTGTCTTTCTTGCGCTTGCATTTTCGTCAACAGTATGCTTGCAATAGTCAAGCATTCTATTAAAAAAGCCGAAGTTATGTGTATTCATGGCTTTTTCATACTGCTTATCAACAAGCAAAAGCAGGCGTTCTTTGCGGTCTGTGTCTATTTTTCCGTAGCTCTGGTCAAGCTCAAGGGTGCCGATAAAATTGCTCTTTATCAAGTGCATCTGCTTTAAAGCGTCAAGTGCATTTGCCTCGATATCATTTTTATCGTCGTCCCACTCAGTGTTTTTTGCCAACCTAAGATATTCTTTGATCAATTTTGCGCAGCCATAATCATCACTTAGGTGAAGATCACTGTCGGGAGTTCTGTTAAAGATCTCGTCTATCCTTTCATTGATATCTCTTGCAGGCATATCTGCATGACGGAGTATTCTGCTGATAGGAGAAAAGGCATTTATAGCAGATAATTCGTTTTCGATCACAGGAATAAAATTATCATCAAGCATGACCTCTGCATAATACAGAAAGTCCGAATAATAGTATTTATTGGAGTTATCAATAAATATGCCATTTAATTTTGATTGGAATTCCAATAACACTGTTTTTATGCAGGCGTTGCCGGCAATAGTATATCTATCTCTGTCACCAGATACGGCGATCTCATTGCATACCTGTACTGCATTATTTATTACTTCAACAATGTCATGCTTTTCGTGCTCATAGGTGTTATGATTATCATTTTCTGTGTACAACGATACATAGTAATACCAGTCAGCTATTTCTGTCAGCATTTTTGAAAGCATTGAGAAAAGATTATTTCTTAGTTCTTTTACAAGTTTGCTTGACTTGTGCTTTTCACGCTGAACTTTGCCTGCTTGTTCCCAGTTGAAGTCGATAAATTCATTGATCTTATCATTACTGATGTTAGAACCGCGAATTTCAAAGCCATTATTAATGAAATCCGGAGAAAGAAAATCATGGACATATTCAAGTATTTCATTGGCTCTATCATCTTCAGAAGCGGCTCTTAAACAATCATACAGAGGATTGTCCTTTTTCAATATCATTTTTACTGTTTCTATATATCTTGGAAGAGCTTTTTTCTCTTTGATAGGATTATTATAATATTGCTCAAAATATGTCTTAGCGTTCTTGACGTGTTCATCGATCATTTTCGATGTATTGACATTTTCTTTTATACGATAATCGGCATAAGCGTCTATGCCCTGACCATTTGTGGAATCCTTGAACTCAGACAGTTTAAGAAGCAGTGCCATAACATATTTGTTAACGTTAAGGTAACTGTATCCCTGAATAGTCGCACTAAGACTCTTATATTGGTAATCGTGCTGATTGCCTTGGAATAAAGTACGGAGTACAGCACATATCCTGAAAAATTCTGTCAGGTCAGAATAATCAGAAGCTTCATTGTCAAATATTCCAGAAATAACGCTTGATGTATAATTGCAGGACAAAGCAGGGTCATTCATTGCATAACCCAAAGTGGTGTATAAATGATTATAACTTTTATTCTGCATTGAAATGGCTTTTAAATAGGCTGACGCACAGGCATACTTTTCTTTTTTAAGCAAGCCGCAAACAGTGCGCAAAAGTTCTTCATCATCAATAAAGAAAGAGTTTGTAACACTTTCACTATTTTCTTCCTCACTGTTATTTGATGTTTCAGTGTCAGGTGTTTCATTCATTACTTCGGTCAAAGGCTCGTTCCGAATGATCTCAGTCGATTCAGTATCTGTATCTACAGCATCAGTGTTCTCTTGCTCTATAGAATTTTCGACAACATCAGAGCTTTCATCTATTTCAGATTCTGATACGGAAACAGGCTCATCTACTGTAGCTGACATTTTGGATTTAAGTTTTGACTGATAGAGATTTTCTATATATTCCTGTATATCATTATTTGTTATATCACTTTCTGTTTCCAAGTCGATAAAACGATCTTCATTAATAACATACAAGACGGGCTTTGCTTCATTGAAGCATTGATAGTTGTTATGATAGTAATTGTATAGAGAATCACATTCTTCTTTTGAAAAACCTGCAACAATAAAAATATCAATATTATTGGAATACTCTGAAAAAGTATCCTTCGATTTATCTATCAGTTTTGAAAGTTCCTTTACATTTGGAATACAAGCAGATATGATATAAGTATTCACATTTATAGAACTTGGAAAATTAAGTTCGATTCCATTAAATCTAAAGAAATTGCTAGAATTGAATGACGTGGCATTTGATTTCCAAGACTTAACAAAATAAACAGGTGATGCTGCATTTAGATGACCAATTGCGTTCAAAAGCATATTGTTGAAAACCGGAGAACTTGGTGGTGTTCTATCACTTGGTGAAGTAACAGAATGTGGCTTGAAAGAAAAACGGCTGTTATTTTTTAGCCACAAAACATTTGCCCTATTTAGATTTCTTTCAAGCGCATTGCTTGAAGTATAAACAGGTTCAAAATCACCTAGCGTGATCTTATTAGCATAACCAAGCTCAAACATTTTTTCTGCAATGGATATGTTAGCTAGCAAAGGTGTCATTGCCCACATATTGCTTCTTAAAAATCTTTCGTTCAAATTATCATATTCTGAAAAAAGTGAAGTTGCAGCCTTATGAATCGGGATCTTCATATCTTTCTTAAAATCCTTTGTTAAAACGTTTATGCTGTCTTTGTATTCGACATTGGCTACTCCAATATCAGAATGGTTGCAAACAATTATTCCAGTTTCTTTATACTTGTTTTCAAGCATCTCATCAGTTATAAAGCTTACGCCGAATGTTTCAGATATGCTGGACTGCATTGCATTTACAAGCTGCTCGATACTTACAGTTTCGTTATCAAGGCGATATTCGTCAGTTAGTACAGAGTGTAACACTACATGATTTTTACCTGATAGATCAGATGTTTTATTGATAATATCACGGCATATTACACATTCATTTATAGTATCAGACGATATAAACAGATAGTCATATCCCTCGTTTGCTTCTTCTACAAAATCATTAAGGGCAGTAACAAAGTGTTCTGCATCATCGCTGCCATTAAGGCAAAACGAAACATACAGAAAATTTAGTCCTTTTTCGCCTAATATTTTACAATGTCCTGCTGATATATAGTATGTATTTCCTTTTGATTCTTTTGAGTAGATAAATTCTGCGTTTTCATCTATTTCTTTTTGTACTGAGTCAAACATTTTGATCCTAATAAACGATTCTGCACAAGTGCCTAAGGTCATAAGATAATTATTGATACTATGCTCAGGGACGCAAGATTCATCTTCAGTAATCAAAAATGAACTAGATCTATTTTGGTTATATTTCTTGACTGCTTTATATCCTCTTGCGCTGATATGAAATACATATGGCAGATCGGCGGTGTGTGCGGATTCAAGGTAACCGGCTTTGACGAGTTCATCAGCCGAAAGCTTAAGGCTTTCATCTGTTATATCTTCTAAAGGTATATAAAGGAATGGTATGGAGCAGCCTTTTTCAGATAACGCCAATATTGTTTTAGCTAAGTTGTTCTTCATAAGATTTTTAAATTCCTTATGGTCAACAGGAACTGAAACCTTATTTGATACAAATTCAAAATTACCGACGTTACTTCTCAATGATGTGTTGAACAGTGTGACAGCTTCATTTGATGATGTATTGTTATCTTCCTTATCTTCAACAACTTTCTCGGCAATAGGTGCCATGACTGGTACTGCTGAAATTTCGGCCATCACTGATTCTTTATCAGGTGATGTGGTTTTGGCTATTGTTTCAGGAACATTCTCAGCCACAGTATCTTGCAGTTTGCTATCGTCAATGTAAAAATTGCCAAACAGCAGGTTTGCTATTATATCTCCGTCAAATTGACCATATATAGTTTGTGCCTGCATAGTTCTTTCATTGTTATCGTCAAGCTTAACAGCATCATAAAAAACATCATATGGTTTAGTTGAGGTCTTATAATCCTCTATAGACATACTTTCAGCGTCGATAGCCTGAAGTTTGTCCAAATATTTTTTCAGCATCGCCTTACATTTGTCAATATCTGATGTGATACTGCTAAACCTAGATATAACCGCTTTGGCTTCATCAAGTTCCTTTTGTTTAGCCAATGACTCGTCGAGCAGACGGATCTTCTCTTCAATGTCATCAATCAGTTGGGGTACTGGCTCATCTGGAAACAGTTTCGTATATTCTGTTCTTAATGAATCCTGCAACTGCGAAAAATCAACTGCTTCAGAAATGATTTGCTGAATGCTGTCATTTTCCATGAGCATTTTATCATTAACTGCTTCTTGAACATGGTTTACCTGTTCTTTGATGATGTCCAATCGTTCCAAAAACTTATTGGTCAGCATCTTCAATTTTTGAGTATCTGTCATAAATGCGTCCTTCTTCCAAATAATAATACGATATGATTTTTTATAGGATTACATACTAATATTGGTTAATATTATAGCACATTCTACATAATCTGTCAATATAAGTTGCGTGATTTGTTATAAAATAAACAATAACTGATATCAAACTGACTAAATACTTTGAATGCAAATATTATAACATATTCAGACAAAATTATTTTTAATTTTGTCTGAATATGTATTGACATCAAAACAATTTAGTAGTATTATATTGGTATAAACTTGATTTTTTTAGGGGGGTATTCTTATGAAAAAACGAATAGCAAGCTTGTTTACCAGTTTGCTTATGATCGTTAGTTTAATGGTCGTTATGCCAACTATGTCGGTGAGTGCGGCTAATAATATCATAATCGCAGGTATTGACATAGGTTATTCTAATGGCAGCTACTTTACTAAAAACGGTAAATCGTGTGCGACGATGAGTGGCTATTGGTCAAATGGAAGATGTCATAAAAATGGTGTTTGCGATAGTGCGACAAGTTATAAATGTAATTGCATGAGATATTATCCAACTGGAAATCCTAATACATGTCAGGTTGATTTAAAGGCATCACAGTGTTGGGGCTTTGCGAGATATTGCGAATGGAAGGTTTATGGATTTCATGATGGCCTTTCTGCTTCAAAGTTTAAAACCACAGTTGGAAAAACTAATGCTAACTCATGTACAGAAAGCTATATTAAGAGCAAATTTTATAATATTGCAGTTGCGTCTCATCTGCGTACAGGAGATGGTGGCCATTCTTTGTCAATAATATCTACCGATGAATCTGGAGTTATTTGGGTTGACTGTAATTCTGATGGATACTGTAAAGTTATTGTGCATAATCAGACATGGGCACAATTTGCAAACTATTTAAAGGGAAGAAGCGGAATATCATATGTGTATTCCTTTATAGGTGGTAAAGGTTCTGCTGAAGCAAGTTCAAAACCTACAAATGTTATACTTTCAAAAAATCAGTATTGGTATGATCTTAAAGACACAATTACCCTAACTCCCTCGTCAAATGGGGCTACATCGTATGTTATGAGTGTTGAAAAAGATGGAAAACGTATTATTGATTGCATATCATTAAATGGTGCATATAGTTTTGCAGCAAATAAATGGGGATATGGCAAATACCACGCTTGGATTTCTGCGACAAATAGTGCTGGAACAACAGATTCATCAGCTTGTGATTTTGAGGTAGTTAAAGCCCCGTCTTATTCTGATGTTTGGTGTTCAAAGGGTTTTTATGATTATGATAGCAATGAATCAATTGATATATACATAAAAGCAAGTTGTACAAAGGGTCAAACAATTGGAATTGATTACCTTGATGAGGATTTAAATCCTGTTAAGAGAGTTGTTACATCGAATTGTGGGAATAGCTATAAAATTTCAACGAAGTCTCTTGGAAAAGGATATTTCAGTGCTTATTTTACAATTTGGAATGGCTCTGGTTCGGTAGATACTAAACGTACATATTTTTATGTCGGTCAAAAACAAAATGTTGGTACAGATTTTTATGCACGAATAAAGAATAATGCTGCTAACAAATATCTTACAAACTCAAATGGAAATGTAAATGGAACAACATTGGATTGTTCCAAACAACAGATTTGGAAATTTGTAAGGCAGAGTGATAATAGTTATAAATTGATAAGCGCATATGATAATGGTGCTATGGATGTTAAGGACTACGCTACTTCTGGCTCAGGTACAAATGTTCAAATGAATTCAAGTTGGGATACTAATGCGCAAAAGTTTTACATCTATTATGTAAATAAATCATATTATTTTAAACCAGTATGTGCGGATTTGGCTTTGGATCTTAGCAACAAGACATCAAATCTTGAAGTATGGGGAGCAGGGTTTAACTGGAATCCTCAAAAATTTTCAATAGAAAAAGTTAATACTAATGATATAGGTGTTCACAAGTTTTCGACATGGACTACCACAAAAAATGCAACTTGCACTCAAGTTGGTACAAAAAGTCGGAAATGTACAGTTTGCGGAAAAACAGAAACACAGACCATTGCAAAGACTGGACATAAGTCAGTAACTGACAAGGCAATCCCTGCCACCTGCACAACAGACGGCAAGACGGAAGGTTCACATTGCTCAGTTTGTGGTGCGGTAATAAAGGCTCAGGATACAACAAAGGCAACAGGCCATAAGTTTGGCAATTGGACAACCACAAAATCAGCTACCTGCACGGAAAGCGGTACACAGATCAGAAAATGTGAGACTTGCGGTGCAACTGAAAGCAAGAGCTTATCAGCTAAGGGTCACACAGAAGTTGTTGACAAGGCGATCCCTGCCACCTGCACAACAGACGGCAAGACCGAGGGTTCACATTGCTCAGTTTGTGGTGCGGTAATAAAGGCTCAGGATACAATAAAGGCAACAGGCCATAAGTTTGGCAATTGGACAACCACAAAATCAGCTACCTGCACGGAAAGCGGTACACAGATCAGAAAATGTGAGACTTGCGGTGCAACTGAAAGCAAGAGCTTATCAGCTAAGGGTCACACAGAAGTTGTTGACAAGGCGATCCCTGCCACCTGCACAACAGACGGCAAAACCGAGGGTTCACATTGCTCAGTTTGCGGCGCTGTTATCAAGGCACAGACAACGATAACTGCCACAGGTCACAAGTCAAGCGGTTGGATAGTCGACAAAACGGCCTCTATCGGAGTTAAAGGCTCAAAGCACAAGGAATGTACAGTCTGCAAGAAAGTTCTTGAAACGGCTGAAATTCCTGCACTTTCAAGAATTAGCATTTCAAAGGCAAGCGTGACACTTTCCACTTCGACCTATGCATATGATGGTAAGGCAGAAACTCCGTCCGTTACTGTAAAAGTCGGTGGAAAGACTTTGAAAAAGGATACTGATTACACTGTTTCCTACAGCAACAACACCAAGGTAGGCACAGCAAAGGTCACTATCACAGGCAAGGGCAATTACACAGGCTCAGTTTCTAAGACTTACAGTATCAAAAATAACTTCAAGAAAGCCACAGTTTCGGGCATTTCCACAAAGGCTTTCACTGGCAAGAACATCACTCAGAGCATTACTGTTAAATACAATGGCAAAACGCTGAAAAATGGTACTGACTACACAGTTTCATACTCAAGCAACAAGAATATAGGCACTGCCACTGTAAAAATCGCAGGAAAAGGCTCATACACAGGCACTATCACAAAGACGTTCAAGATAAATCCTGCCAAGCAGGAGATACAGAAGCTTACGTCTAAATCCAAAGCATTTTTCGTGGATTGGGCACAGAAAGGCTCTGCTACTGGATACGAGATTCAGTATGCTACCAACTCAAAGTTCACAAGTGCAAAGAAAGTCACAATAACAAATAAAAAGACCGACAAGACCACTATTTCAAAGCTTTCGGGCAAAAAGAAATATTACGTTCGTGTTCGTTCATACACAACGGTAAAGGGTACGAAATACTACGGTGCTTGGTCGGCTTCAAAGAGTGTTACTACAAAGAAATAATTTTATATGAGAACAGCGTATCGCAGGGGCTGCGGTACGCTGTTTTTTTACTATGATATTGCAGTTCGAGGCCTCAAAAATTATTCTTTTCCTAGTCTTTCAGAAACTTCAAGCACCAATCGTTGGTCTTTTTCTGAAAGTTTCGACACGCTCTCAACTATTTTCTGTGTTAGTGCAGGTTTTTTGATGTCGTCATCACGCTTATATTAGTATTGTTTCTTGATATATACCGCTAAAAAGGGTTATAATGTAAAAGTAAACTAATTTTAAACGGACATACCTTTGTCTGGCAATTATGCTATACTGAAAGCAAGATAAAACGACAAAATACGATGATCTGCCGCACCGATAATTTGACATTTTTGGTTAAAATAAAAAAATATTCTTTGAAAACGTTATACTAAGCAGCCAGCTTAACAAATTCAAAATCAAATGTGGTATAATTGTAAGAAAGAGGGGTAATAAAATGGAAAATGAGCGTTTAGACAGAGTACTTGAAATATTTTATCGGCTTTTGCACGGCGAGGTCGTTTCTAACAAGCTTATTGCGGAGGAGTATGGGATATCGTCCAAAAGCGTCAGCCGTGACGTTGCAAGGATAAACGATTTTCTTGCGGAACACAGGGAGCTTATGCAAAATGCCGAGGTCACATATTCGCATAAGGACAGGGCTTACATACTTAAAAGCGACGAGTTTCTGAAAAATCAGGAGCTTTTTGCCTTGGTAAAAGTGATACTCGGGGCACGTTGTTTCAGCAAAGAAGATATGCTATTCATTGTATCTAAGCTGAGAAAGTTTACCACTGCCAATGACCGAAAGCTTCTTGATGAGGTGATACGCAGGGAGATATATCATTATCACGAGGTGCGCTCTGACTGCGACAGCGTGATAAACAATCTTTGGCGTCTTGTGCAGTGCATTGATGGTAAGAAGGTCATTTCGGTAACATATCTGAAAATGGACAGGAGCGAAGTTGTTAGGAAGCTGAAGCCTGCGGCGATAATGTTCAGCGAATATTATTTTTATCTTATCGCATATTCGGCAGATGATACCCAGTACAAGGCGAGGTATTTCCGCATTGACAGGATAAAAAATATTGTTGAGCACAGGGAGAATTTCCAGCTTGATCGTGAGCACAGCTTTGACGAGGGCGACCTGCGTGAGAAAAATCAGTTTATGTTTCCAGGGGACAACGTGCGGATAACCTTTGAGTTTTCGGGGCTGTCTTTGCAGGCAGTTCTTGACAGGCTGCCCACCGCAAAAGTCATTGAGCAGAACGGCACAAAGAGCGTTATCACTGCCGAGGTCAACTACGGCAGGGGGATAATAATGTACCTGCTGTCCCAAGGCTCGTGGGTAAAAGTCCTTGAGCCGAAACCGCTGGTGGAGGATATGCTGGCAGAGATCGGGGCGATGGGGGAAAGGTATGAGGAGAAATGAAGAAGCTGAAAAATAATGCAACTTATTATATTAGGCATTATAGTACTTGTAATATGGGTATATATAGATGATAAAAAACAAAAAAAGAAATCGCCGCTTGGTTATCTCAGCCTTCAAAAGTGGTTACTGTTTCTGAAATATACAGATTTATGCTCAAATATTTATCAAGCAAGGAGCAAAATTCTGTAGAAACTGTGGAGCTAGTAGATAATAACACTGACTTTTTGTTTACTACACCTCATCTGCTAGCATTCATTACATTTTAATTTCAGTAAAAGTGCATATTTCGCATAAAAAGCTTGCAAATCCTTTATTTACGAGGGTTTGCAAGCTTTTTTGCTTTACAATAAAAACAGCTTCGTCAGATATTTCTCTGCGTCAAGTCCATTCGCCTGAGCCGTTGAAATAAGTGAATATAGTGCGGCACTTGCTTTGACTCAGTTGGCTGTGTTGCTGAAAAGCCAGTTTTTCTGCCGATGGCAAACGGCCTTATCGCATTTTCTGCCCTGTCGTTGTCTATGGGAACATCTCCGTTTTCTAGAAATGTGTAAAGATATTTTCTCTCATTGACATTTCGCTGACTGGGCGGTATCCGCAAAGCCCTCTGCAAGTTCCGCCAAGAAGACAGTGACTTATACTGTGAAACGTGGAGACACGCTCTCGGGCATCGCACGGCGCTACAAGACCACTGTTACGAAGCTTGTCAAGGATAATGGTATCAAGAACGCTAATCTCATTTATGTGGGGCAGAAAATAAAAATCAAGTAGGTAGTAAGACAGCCGACAGGGATTATTCCTTGTCGGCTGATTTCATATCTTCATCTATTAACTTGTTAATGTACCCGTTGATACTCATGCCCTTACTTTCTGCATAGGCTTTTAGTTCTTCTCTCCTGCCTTTCTTGACAACTAAACTTATTCTGTCATATGCCTTTTCATTATATAGTCTTTTACTGGCTGTTGATGTTTTACCACTCATAGTTGCACCTCCTTATTCTATATTATAGCATACTTGAAACACTTACACAAGTATGCAAAATGTACAAGCATACTTGTGTAAGTTTGTACATTTTGCGTACACGAATTATACACGATAAAGCTGAATTGTAAATATATGCTTGTGAAATGCGGAACAAATGAAACGGCTTAAATGATGTAAATGCGTGGTTTACAAGCAATTTTATAAAGCAATAAAAAGTGGTGTGAAGTGGTATATTTAATCTCTCCATCTCCGCCAGCAGGGTCGTGCCCCTGCACCCAATCCGCTATCATTTATGGTAGCGGATTTTTTTGCTCCCGCTCATAGGTATGATACGCTGGGAGTGGTTTGATGCTCGCTGTGATGGGCATTTCCCGTCATGGCTTTTTATTGCCCAAATTCAGTGCCGCTCAGGCAAGTTTGAACGTAAGCCTTACAATTCAGAGCTTGCTCCTACACCTAATTCCGGCTTACTGTGGATTTAATACAGCAAAAAGAGGCAGAGAAACCCATTGATCGGGTTTCTCTGTTTTTTTTCGCACAAAAAACCACCCACAGCCAAAATCAGCCGTGGGTGGCAATATCATTTTAAATTAACACTATCCCTTATTTGTTCAATGCTATCTTGCCCATTGCGTCTGCCTGCATGATAGCGTCATAAAGCTCTATAGGCTGTACGTCGCCTGCAAGATTGTGGATAGTTTCGCCTGGGATACAAGCGTTCTTTGCGATAGTTTCTACCTGCTCAGGTGTAGTTACACCGATCTCCTCGAGCGTGACAGGAAGTCCCACTTCAAGGCAGAAGTTCTGTACCTCTTCAAACTCTTCCTTTGGCGCACCCTCAAGTACAAGCTGAACCAGTGTACCAAGGGCTACACAACAGCCGTGGTCTGCGTGCTTGATTCCCAATGATGTTACGCCATTGTAGAACGAGTGTGCGGCCGCACAGTTTACGTTGTCTGCTCCAACACCTGAAAGATATACGTTAGCCTCGCAGATAGCTTCAAGGGCAGGTGTAACTGCGTGTACCTTACAAGCCTCAACTGCCTGCTTGCCGTATGTTTTCAGCGTGTCATAGCAAAGTCTTGCAAGTGCCTGTCCTGCTCTTGTGATGCCTGTGCCTTCAAGGCTTGCAGACTCTGTTCTTATGGAAGCTCTGCCCTCAAAATATGTCCCAAGTGCATCGCCCATGCCTGCAATAAGGAACTTTACAGGTGCGTTTGCGATAACTGTTGTGTCTACCATTACTGCGTCTGGATTGGTAGGATAGAAAAGATATTTGTCAAAGCTGTGGTCATCATTGTATATTACTGACAGACCTGTACATGGCGCATCTGTTGCCGCAACTGTAGGCACGATAACAATGTGCTTGCCTGTGTAGTATGCTGTAGCTTTTGCAGTATCAACTGCGCTTCCGCCGCCAACTGCAACTACTGTGTCGATGTTGTCAGCCTTTACTATCTCTTCCATTTTGGCTATCTCGCCCTTGCTTGATATACCACCAAATACTTCATAGCGTCTGTAATCGTCAAGCTCGCCAAAGCTTTTCTCTATCTTGTCATGACAGGCTTTGTAGCCACTGTTTGAACATACAAACAGCCACCTTTTGCCCATATAGCCCATTTCTTCATGAAACTTAAGTGTAGCATCTCTGCCCTGAACATATTTGAGCGGCTCACGCATTGCTCTGAGTCTTCCCATCATAATGAATTACCTCCGATTTGTTTGATTTATTAACTTTATACGGAATTCTCTCCGTATTTTCAATTAGATTATAGCATTCTGCACAAAAGATACAAGAAACATTTTATAAATGATATGTGAATTATTTGTTGTGGCAAGTTTTGAAAAATAGTTGCTTAATATACATAAATATAGTATAATGAGTATTAAGACAGTATGCGTCATAAGGTTGTGTATTTTTCATAGGCTGTGGGGTGCGTTTTTGTGCAGATATACAAAAGTGTGATGTTATGATAACCATATCGGGATAACTGCAACTAAGTATATGAAAGGGCAAAAACGAGAGAGCATGAAACGGAGATAAAAATGAAAAATGCAAAGCTTGGAGATGTCATCGCCTTTGTCCTAAGGTCCATGAACGAGGAAACTCGTCAGACAGACGAGGAGGCAGAGGCGCAGATGAAAAGGTTGATACGCATACTTGTCTTGGAGGGATATGTGAATGAACAAGAATGAATTGAGAGCCGTTGTAGAAAAGGCTCAGAATGGCGAAAAGACAGCTTTTGAGAAGCTGTACAAAGAGTTCCACGAGAAGCTTTATTTCTTCGTGCTGAAAAACGTTGGGGATAAGCATACCGCAGAGGATATCACCGAGGACAGCTTTTTGGCTTCAATGGAGGGGATAGGGTCGCTGAAAGAGCCTGAGCATTATGAAACGTGGCTTCACTCTATCGCTTTCAACAAGTGCAGAATGTATTTCAGACAAAAGGGCAGAGAGGATAACATAAGCCTTGATGACGAAAACCTCAGCGAGGATATCCATGCTGACGATACTGTTATGCTCCCTGAGGATTATGCCGACAGCAAGGAGCTTAAACGCTGTCTGAAAAAGGTCATAGAGGGGCTGAAGCCTGAGCAGAGGTCGGCGGTGATACTTTATTATTATGACGGCATGCCGCTGAAAAAAGTGTCCGAGATTTTGGAGATAAGCGAGAATGCCGCCAAGCAGAAGCTTTTTAAGGCGAGGGCAAAGATAAAGAAAGAGATAGAGCGTATCTTGGAGGGCGGCGCATTTGCGGCTGTGCCTATGAGCGCAATGATGAGAGCGGCTCTGCCGAAAAAGTATGCAATGACAGCGGCTTCACCTGTTACAGCGTTGAAAACCTCTTCCGCTGCTATAAAGATAGTGGGAACTGCGGCGGCTGTGGTGGTGGCAGTGAGCATACCATTGGCTCTCCGTGGAGTGAACAACAACGGCTTCGGCGTTCACGATGACAGCAGTGTTTCAGACAGCTTAAATGACGATAGCCTTGACCTTTCTGACAGCAGTATGGCAGACGCTTCATCAGAGAAGATATCTGAAATCAGTTCGTCAAAAGCTGAAACAGACAGCATATCTGAGCCGTCAAGCGAGCCTGAAAAGGTAACAGACACCGCCGTGACAACTGCACCTGCACCTGTGCAAACCGATACTCCTGTTACAGATACGCAAGGCGAAAATACAAGCGCTGTCCTCCCAAGTGCAGACAACCCAGGCGAGGAGCTGTTTTCAAATACAGTGGGGGATATGCTCAAAATGGCAGACAACAACTATGAGTTTGTTTATCCAACATTCGTTCAAAACGGCTATGATTCTATGTATCAGTGCTCGGCTTTTCCGCAGTATCACTTCGGCAGGGCGGCTTTGAATACCGAAACAGGCAAGGGCTATGTTGACGAAAGCCTGCCTGTCACAAGGGTGGAGCTTTACAATGGTGCATACATCACAAAGAATATCTATGTGGGCATGACATACAACGAGCTTTGCAACGCTCTGGGTGAAAAGCCACTTATGTATCTTTCAAATACAGACAGAAACCGAATCGTATCAGCGACAATAAACGGCAGAACATGGTGGTTCGGCTTTGACCTCACTGACGAACAGCTTGATGAAACATATAAAAGAATGCAGGCTCAGACGGACAGCGAGACTTTTGAACTCAACCCATATCAATACGGCGTTGACATCTCTGACATTGACCCTGTTACAAGCGTGGCAGTGTGTGATATAAGCGACAATTAAGAACAGCAAAACGGATATACTATATATAACAGAAAAAGCGGAGGCTCTTTGCGAGCTTTCCGCCTTTTTTCATATGTTCAGCATTACGGAAGCGTAAAACATTCCGTCACCGTATTCAAATTTAGCTACGCCATTGTATTTGGCGGCAATGTTCTTGACAGACTCTGTGCCGATCCCTTTGCCTTTGCGTTTTGAGGAAAGGAAACCGCCTTCGGGGTCGGTGAGGATAGTTCCGGTGAAGGTGTTGTCCACCGCCAGGCAAAGGGAATAGCTGTCAGCCTTTGCTCTGATTATTATTTTTTTATTCTTTGCACTGTCAGACACGCAGCCGTGAATGGCGTTTTCGATAAGATTTCCGAAAAGCACAGAGAGGTCGGTTATGTCTATTTTTATATCATCTGGGATGTCAGCGCTCACCTTGTATTCAATGCCGCTGCTTTCCGCTATTTGAGCAAAATATGCAAGAAGTGCGCTTACAGATGTGTTTTTGCAGTAAATGTGTTCTGATATATCGGGCATAGAATCCCTGAAAGAATTGAGATATTCCGAAAGCTTATCGTATTCGCCCTTTTTCAGAAGCTCCTGCATAAGAGCGATATGATGTCTGACATCATGCTTATAGCGTCTTGTTTCTTTTATCTTATCCTGCAAATAGTCATATTGCAGGTTCTGCATTTCAAGCAGGTGGTTATTTTCCTGAAGCCGCAGATTTTTCTGCTGTTCGATGACCAGCCGTGCCACGATGTAATACACCAGAAACGCCCCTGCGTTTATAAAGAACAGAGCTATGGTGTTCTTTGGCTCCAGAGCAAGCTCTAAGCTGCTTTTCGTAGAGTTGCCGTAGAGAGTATAGTACCATATTATATAGAATGTAAATGGGATAAGCCAAAGATAGCGCCACTCCAGACCTGACGGCTCTCTTTCCACCGCAGGTGTATAGACCTTTTTCATGTAGATAAAAAGCGGTCCCCATACAACGGCTTCTGTCATAAGCATACAAAGGGAAAACGACCAGCGGTATGATTCATAGGCAAGTGACGGGAACAGAATTCCCTCCAGACACTTTGAGGTAATGACGATAAAGCTTGCGTTATTTGAAAGCAGAAGCAGTGTGAAGCCTGTTTTGCCGACCTTGACCTTCACAGCGAAAAAGTAAAAAGCCGCATAGAGCAGGGTGCTGACTGCACTTAGCAGACCTGCATTTGTGCTGAAAAATGCCGCCTGCCAGCCTAAAAATATCTGCACCAGTGAAAGAGCCACAACAAGTCCCACGGTAGCTGTTTTGGAAAAGCGAAGCCTATGCCGGAAGGGATAAAGGGCAAGCACCATAAGTGGCAGAAAATTCAGAAGGGAATATATGCCCACTTCCACAAGGCGGTATAAAGGAGGCATTACTGCTCACCGCCTTTTCGCAGATCACTGAAGCGAAACTGAGCGAAGGCGTCTAATGTTTCTCTGGATTTTCGGCGACTTATGGGGATATGTGTGCCGTCGCTCATTATGAAAAGGTCGCTTTTTTGCTGGGCTATCTCATAGAAATTCACGATGACGCCTTTGGTGGAAGTGTAAAAGTATGAATGACTGCAAAAAATGCTCTCGATCTCAGCGAAAGAATTTCTTGAAACTATGCTTTCGCCGTCTGTGCAATGGATAGTCACGATATGTGACGCACAGTCTATGTAGATAACATTTCTGAGTATCACGTTCTGACCGTCGGGAAGCTTAACGGAACGCATACGATCAATTTCATCAGAACCGATCCGGTCAAGCATGGCTTTTACTTTGTCAGCCTGAAAGGGCTTGCAAAGATAGTAGCAGGCGTTGAGGTCGTAGCTTTCGCTTGCAAACTCGTTGCTTGAAGTGCCGAATGCGATATTCACGTTTTTGTCTGTTTCACGAAGCTTTTCTGCGACCTCTATCCCTGTCATTTTCCCCATGAATATATCAAGCACCACCAGATCATAAGCTCCCATCTGCCAACATGACAAAAAGCTTTCTCCGCTTGAAAACGTATCTATCTGACAGCTGTGAGCGGTTTGTTCGGAAATATATTCATGAAGAAGTGCAAGGTCGTTTTTATTATCGTCTACCAATGCCACTCTCATACTGTAAAAATCCTTTCTTATACATGATTTCTTAATATATAATAACACACATCAAAGCAAAATTCAAGCATTATTCATTTATTTTGTTACCGCTTGTGCAGATTTTTGACCGTTTGTGCCAAATCTATTGACAAAGTGTGTAGGCTATGTTAAAATAATCGTGTAAAATTATGTTCTGAGTAAAAAAGAAATATCAACCCAGAAAAATATTATGGAGGAATTAGAATGAAAAAGAAAATTTTAAGTCTTTTGGTGACGGGCTGTCTTTTGTTTGTGCCGACAACGGCATTTGCAGACGATAATAAGACGGTAATAAAAACTGTTGACGACCTGTTGGCGTTTTCAAAAGCGGTAAACAACGGAGATTATGACAAGAATAAGGACGCAGTTGTTGTTCTTGAAAATGACCTTGACTTGACAGGTGTTGTATGGACGCCTATCGGAAACGTTTTCGATGAAAACGGCTATATTGAACATTGTTTCAGCGGCAAATTCTACGGAAACGGTCATACTATTTCAAACATTGATTTTACGTCTATTTATGGTAAAGATTTGTTGGTCGGTTTCTTTGGCGATATCGAGGAAGCAGAGGTATCAGGTCTGACTATAGAGGGAAATCTGGATGTGACAAATACTGATAACGAATATACTGTTTATGGCACTATTGCAGGATTTGCAGGTGATTGTACTATTTCTGATTGTGTGTCAAACGTATCGTTCAACAATAACGGCAAATATGTTTATGGCTTCATAGGCATGGTAGGTCAGGCATACGGCACAACTTTTGAATATTGTGAGAACACAGCAGACATAACTATCTCAGGCGACAGCGGAAGTCTTTATGTCGGCGGTATAGTTGGATATGCGCAGATTGGAACGGAAGTCCGCTATTGTTCAAGCACAGGCGATATGGTATATGCTGCACCAGACGCCGGCGGTATCGTAGGACGTTTGTATGGCGATTCCAAGGTTATAAACAGCTATGTTACAGGAAAACTCACGCCGGTTGGCAACGGAACCACAGATGTAGGCGGTATCGTTGGTTCAGTAGCCGGCGGTTCTGTAAGTGATTGCTATTTTGCAGGAGAAATTGACCTTTCACAGTACTCAGCCAAAAAGCCATATACACGTTTCGGCGGAATAGTGGGGAAGGATTCCTCGTCTACAACTGACTTTAAAAACAACTATTTCACAGAAACAGAAAATGTTGAAGCTTGCGGTTCAAATAAAGAAGCAGGCAAGGCTAAAGCATATGACTATATGACAACAAAAGAATTTTATGACGAGTTGACAGCTGGCGGTGCAAAGTATCAGTATGTTGAGGGAAAAACACCTGTCCTGCCAACTAAGGAATATGCAGTTGATTTTGAAGTAACACCTGCTGACCTGAAAAATGTTGTAATAAAGGTAGACGGAAAAGAGATAACAAACAATACTGCAATGCTTACAGCAGGCACTTACACAGTAGAGGTAACTGCTGACGATTGCGAGCCTCTCAGCAAGGAAATAACTATTTCAGCAGATATCGCAACACATACACAGGCTTTTGAACTTGCATACAAGTCAGCAGACTATACAGAGCTTGACAAGGCAGAGAAAGCCGCAAAGGCTCTCAACAAAGACGATTATGAGGACTTCTCAGAAGTCGAAAAGGCTCTTGCCGCTATTGACAGAACAAAGAACATCACAGAGCAGGCTGATGTGGACGCTATGGTAAAGGCTATAAATGACGCTGTGGCAAACCTTGTAAAGAAAACACCTGCTTCTTCACAACCTGACAGCGTAAGCAGTTCTGATGCTTCGTCAGATATGAGCAGTTCCGCTTCTGACAGTTCATCTTCTGACAGCAAGTCAGACAGCAGCTCAAAGGCAGCCTCAAACGCTTCAAACACAAACCCATCAACAGGCGTTGCAGGCGGAGCTTTCGCTCTTGCACTTCTGAGCGGTGCGGCTGTGGTCATGGCTAAGAAGAAAAAGTAATATATCCATTAAATGGATATACAAAGCAATTAAGTGGGACTTTCATACATTATTTGTTTAAATGAATACCGCTTGTGCAGATTTTTGACCGCTTGTGTCAAAATAGTTGAAAAATTATTACCGCTCTGCTATCATAATTATAAGCAGGGCGGTTTTATATCGCAATGCAAATATGATATGAAGTCTTATATTTCGGGAGGATAAAATATGAAAAAGACAAGAATTTTTAGCACAATGCTAGCAACGGTCATATGTATGGCATCTTTGCCTGCAATAAATGTTTTTGCGGCAAATCAGCAGAGAACTACAACTCTTGACCTTACAGTGGCAGGATTTCAGAACGATCAGAAAAATGAAGACGAGGGCTGGAGCTGGGACGCAGCAACTTCTACTCTTACACTTGACAATGTTGATTTTTCGACGGCGAAAAAGTCTTGTGTCATTGTTGACGGAGAAAAAGTTACTAATATAGTTTTCTCAGGAGATAACAAGATGACCTCAGGCACTACAGTTATTTCGAGAAAAGGAAGCGCAAAAGATACCGGTGTAGTACTAAGTGGAAAGACTAAGGACAGTGTGCTTAATCTTGAAGAAACAGGCAACCTTCCAGTAATGGATCAGCCTAATGTTACTTTTGAGTCAGGAACTGTCAACGCAAAGGGCGGTGCTGTCATAACACTTTATTCCATAAAGGTAATGGACGCAACTCTTAATATTGACACAAGTGAAGTTGCCGATGGTGGCTGGAATGACGGTTTGTATGCAAACGGCTCTGTTGAGATATACGGCGGAGATGTGAATATCAATGCAGGAAGAGCAGGAATATTAGTAGTTGGTATAGGTGCCCCTGAGCCTAAGACAGGCTTGATTATAAAGGACGGAAAGGTAGATATCAATGCCAAGCTTGCGGATATTTATCTTGGTACAGACAATATAAAGAACGGTCTTATCTCGGGAGGAGATATCACACTCGGTGGTGACATAGGAATTTTCCTTAACGATTGCGAAAAGTGCGAGATAAAGGGCGGTACATTCCATACTGATGAATGTGAAAAACCATTCGCAGTTCATAGAGACAGTTCGGCTGTATTTGAGTATGCAAAGGCAGATTATACAGAGCTTGACAAAGCAGAAGAAGCTGCAAAGGCTCTTAATAAGGACAACTATGTGGACTTTACAGCCGTAGAAAAGGCACTTGAAGCTATCGACAGAACTAAAAACCTTACACAGCAGTCAGATGTTGACAAAATGGCGAAAGATATAAACGACGCTGTTGAGGCACTTGTTTACAAGTCAGCAGACTACACAGAGCTTGACAAGGCAGAGAAAGCCGCAAAGGCTCTCAACAAAGACGATTATGAGGACTTCTCAGAAGTCGAAAAGGCTCTTGCCGCTATTGACAGAACAAAGAACATCACAGAGCAGGCTGATGTGGACGCTATGGTAAAGGCTATAAATGACGCTGTGGCAAACCTTGTAAAGAAAGCACCTGCTTCTTCACAGCCTGACAGCGTAAGCAGTTCTGATGCTTCGTCAGATACGAGCAGTTCTGCTTCCGACAGCTCATCTTCCGACAGCAAGGCAACTGACAGCAAGTCAGACAGCAGCTCAAAGGCAGCTTCAAACGCTTCAAACACAAACCCATCGACCGGTGTTGCAGGTGGAGCATTCGCTCTTGCACTTCTGAGCGGTGCGGCTGTGGTCATGGCTAAGAAGGAAAAGTAAATAAGATCTCCCCTATTGTTGATATTTCGGAGAAGGGCAGTTCCTTGTGGACTGCCTTTTTTCTGTTTGCAGGAAAGCGGAATTTGCTTGCATAATTTGGGGCGTTTTTTTGCAAAGAAGCATAAAAATGCAATTATTTTATATTGATACTGCAAAATCGTCCGCGCAAGCTTAAACTAACTATTGATAATAGTCAATATCTTTTATTATCTATTTTATACCATGAAATTACATTTATTCATAAAAAATCGTTATAGATTTAAACGAAATGTAAAAAATCAGCTCACAAAATCTGCGTTTACCCTTGCAATTCAGAAAAATATGTGGTATAATTATATTGCTGTAATAGGAGCACAGCATGAAATGCTGGCAGTGTGTTTTCAATTGTCAGATGAATTTCTGTATAGCTTATGCTTAATAATAAGGAAAGAAAATGAATGTGCCGGCGTGTGCTGTTTCATTATAGCGCCTATTAACGATATTTTTTTTGAAAAGGAGTTATTGCAACATGTCAAAGATCGATTTGAGCAAGTACGGTATCACCGGAACTACAGAAGTTGTTTACAATCCTTCTTACGAGCAGCTGTTCGAGGAAGAAACAAAGCCAACACTCGAAGGCTATGAAAAGGGTCAGGAAAGTGAGCTTGGCGCAGTAAACGTTATGACAGGCGTTTATACAGGCCGTTCACCTAAAGATAAGTTCATCGTTATGGACGAAAATTCTAAGGACACTGTTTGGTGGACTTCTGACGAGTACAAGAACGACAACCACCCAGCTTCACAGGAGGCTTGGAAGTCTGTTAAGGAACTCGCTATCAAGGAGCTTTCAAATAAGAGACTTTTCGTAGTTGACGCATTCTGCGGCGCTAACAAGGATACAAGAATGGCTATCCGTTTCATCGTTGAGGTTGCTTGGCAGGCTCACTTTGTAACAAATATGTTCATCAAGCCAACTGCTGAGGAGCTTGAGAACTTTGAGCCTGACTTCGTTGTATACAACGCTTCAAAGGCTAAGGTAGAGAACTATAAGGAGCTTGGTCTTAACTCTGAGACAGCTGTTATGTTCAACATCACAAGCCGTGAGCAGGTAATCATCAACACTTGGTACGGCGGAGAGATGAAGAAGGGTATGTTCTCAATGATGAACTACTTCCTTCCACTCAAGGGCATGGCTTCAATGCACTGCTCAGCTAACACAGATAAGAACGGAGAGAACACAGCTATCTTCTTCGGTCTGTCTGGTACAGGTAAGACAACACTTTCTACAGACCCTAAGAGACTTCTTATCGGTGACGACGAGCATGGCTGGGACGACAACGGAGTATTCAACTTCGAGGGCGGTTGCTATGCAAAGGTCATCAACCTTGATAAGGATTCTGAGCCTGATATCTACAACGCTATCAGAAGAGACGCTCTTCTTGAGAACGTAACTCTTGACGAGAACGGCAAGATCGACTTTGCTGATAAGAGCGTTACAGAGAACACTCGTGTATCTTATCCTATCGACCATATCCAGAACATTGTAAGACCTATTTCTTCTGCACCTGCTGCAAAGAACGTTATCTTCCTTTCAGCAGACGCATTTGGCGTACTTCCTCCAGTATCTATCCTCACACCAGAGCAGACACAGTATTACTTCCTCTCTGGCTTTACTGCAAAGCTTGCAGGTACAGAGCGTGGAATCACTGAGCCTACACCAACATTCTCAGCTTGCTTCGGTCAGGCTTTCCTTGAGCTTCACCCAACAAAGTATGCTGAGGAGCTTGTTAAGAAGATGGAGAAGAGCGGTGCTAAGGCATACCTGGTAAACACAGGTTGGAACGGCACAGGCAAGAGAATCTCTATCAAGGATACTCGTGGAATTATCGACGCTATCCTTAACGGCGACATTCTCAACGCACCTACAAAGAAGATACCACACTTTGACTTTGAAGTTCCAACAGAGCTTCCAGGCGTTGATCCTGCAATTCTCGATCCTCGTGACACATATGCTGACGCTTCCGAGTGGGAGACAAAGGCTAAGGATCTTGCAAGCAGATTTGTTAAGAACTTTGCTAAGTATGAGGGCAACCCAGCAGGTAAGGCTCTTGTATCAGCAGGTCCAAAGGAATAATCAATAGCTTTTATACTATTATATAGTATAAAAGCTGCTGTGCCTTTTGGTACGGCAGCTTTTTTGTGCTCTTGAAAAAGTGTGATGAAGGTGGTATAATTGGTATGGAGGCGAATTTAGTTTGGAAAAGAAGAATTATGCCGCAAGGGTGGCTATATATGCCATGGGGCTTGTGATACTTGCCGCAGGGATAACGATGAACACCAAAACAGGGCTAGGTGTATCCACTATTATATCAGTGCCATTTGCCATATCGAGTATATGGAATGTGAATTTTTCTCTTGTGACTTTTGCTACATATGCACTGTTCGTTGTGATAGAAATGATAATAAAAGGCAGCGACAGAACTGTTATAGACTGGCTGCAAATACCATTCAGCATTGTGTTCAGCCTGCTGCTGAATATGTTTTCAAAGCTGCTTGATTTCAATTTCGGGCATTTGTGGCAAAACACGCTGTATCTGGCAGCAGCGATAATCTGCACGGGTTCTGGAATGTCAATGATGATAGCCATGAAGTTCGTGCCGAATCCAGCCGACGGTCTTGCTCAGGCTATAGGAAAAGCCTTTGGAAAGAACATTGGCTTTGGCAAGAATATACTTGACGCATCGTGTGTTGCCATTGCCTGCGTGATAGGTCTGCTGTTTGACAAGCGGATAATAGGTATCGGTATCGGAACGGTGGCGGCTATGCTCCTTGTGGGAAGGTGTGTGACAGTATTCGATCATTTCTTCAAAGACAGAATGAAAAGTGCCGCAGGGCTTGCAGAATAAAAAAACGCCGCAGAGGACAAAAGCTTCTCTGCGGTATTTTAGTATTTATGCAATAAAAAAATCCGCTCTACTTAACGTAAAGCGGATACAAGCAAAAGCTTAAACTTTTGCTGGCGCGGATTGAGAGATTTGAACTCTCGCGCCCGTTTCCAGACCTACTCCCTTAGCAGGGGAGCCCCTTCACCACTTGGGTAAATCCGCAAACCTGTATATATAAAAAATGTGGCGGACAGGGTGGGATTCGAACCCACGGTACGTTGCCGTATCACTGGTTTTCAAGACCAGCTCCTTAAACCACTCGGACACCTGTCCACATTAATTATTTGTTTTTGTGTCGTTCTCTCTCAGCGACTTAATTATTATAGCACAGTTCATCTGTCTTGTCAACCCCTTTTTCAATTTTTTTTTGCGAAATTTTTTTAAGCATAAATATTCCTTCGTATGCTAACGTGTAGGTTTGTCAATCATATTGGACACTATTATTAAGAAATTCGATAGGCGAAA
>ENA-ORUQ01000985-ORUQ01000985.1-human-gut-metagenome-genome-assembly--contig:-NODE-985-length-29463-cov-5.089839_pt1 | contig 29463 bp, 25 predicted proteins | sample MGYA00242081_ERZ509211 | MGnify/ENA primary metagenome ERZ509211 (study PRJEB26280, sample SAMEA2338785) | human gut metagenome | biome: human gut; feature: human-associated habitat; material: faeces...
TCGAACCCCCGGCCTTTTGGTCCGTAGCCAAACGCTCTATCCAGCTGAGCTAAACACACATTTATCACTTGTGAAGTATTTGTCCCTCACAACAATGGATATTCTACACGATACCTGTGGTTTTGTCAACACCTTTTTGAAATTTTTTTACAAATTTTTTTAAATATTTTTTTGTAGATAGTTTTTACACGATTGATACTATTTAAAAAGCAATTCTAGCGGCTCACGCTTCCAATTATTCTCTTATATATCTTCAGCTTAATTTGGCAGCACTCCCACAATTATCCATTCTGCACTGTGCCTTCCTATCTCCTGATCTTCTTCGCCTGCCAGTTCAGCACTGCGCCAATCATATAAATAGCCGGGAACATCAGCATACGGATCACAGATGCCGGATCAAAATCTCCGAAATTCAGGGTGACGATCACCTCTGCTACAACCTCCGCAATAAGAAGACCTCCCATTCCCATACAAAGTCCGGCATTTTCCACATTACCAGCCTGTTTCACTCCAACCACGCCTGCTGTCAGGTAGATCACACCTGCCGCCAGCACCATCACATTGCTTGCCGCCAACTGGCTGTAAGTCATACCGTTCTGATTCAGATATTCTACAACTGCGCTGTCACTGCTACCCTTCACAACCAGGGAAAGCGTGTTTCCACTTCCAAATGCCAGCAGAACGCCAAGAAACAGAAGAAGCATGCCGCCAACCTTCAGGATTGTCTCTCCCGGTGCCTGTTTTTTTAACATAATCCAATACTCCTCATTTCGTAGAATTTTCAAAATATTACAAACACAGCCCCCGCTCCCAAAAATAAAAAGCCCGAAACAGAGTCCCAAAGGCTCTCTGTAAGTTTTCAAACAGCTTCTGACATCTTTTTAATAAAAATCACGGACAGACCTAAAACGTCTGTCCGCTAATTTCAAATTATCCGTAGTTCAAGAAACTATTTTCCTAGAGCATGTTTGAAAAAGGCTCTAGAGCGTCAAAGCACCTGCTTACGCATCCAGAAGAAACGCCTTATAAGCCTTCTTCGCCTCGTAAACATCCGCCTTGCTGGTAACCTCCCACGGTGCATGCATACTGAGAACAGAAACACCGCTGTCAATTACTTCCATACCATAAAGAGCTGCGATAAAAGCGATGGTTCCGCCGCCGCCTACATCAACCTTACCAAGCTCAGCTGTCTGGAAGCAAACCTTATGGTCGTCAAAAATCCTGCGGACTCTTGCCACGTACTCTGCATTGGCATCATTGGAGCCGGATTTTCCACGGGCACCTGTAAACTTGTTGAGAACGATACCTCTTCCAAGATACGCAGAGTTCTTTTTCTCAAAAGCTTCTGCAAATGCAGGATCATAGCCGGCACTTACATCTGAGGAAAGCATGCTGGAATTCTTCAGAGCCTTTCTCAGTCTGAGATCTGAATACTGTCCCATTGCATCCAGGACCTCTGCTACACTGTTCTCAAAGAAATGGGACTGCATACCAGTTGCTCCCACGCTTCCGATCTCTTCCTTATCTACAAGGAGACAGCAGCTTGTACGCTTCGGTGCTTCCATCTCAAGAAGAGCCAGAAGGGAAGTATATGCGCAAACTCTGTCATCCTGTCCATAACCCGCGATCATGCTGCGGTCAAGACCACAGTCACGAGCCTTGCCAGCTGGAACGATCTCAAGCTCTGCGGAAAGGAAATCTTCCTCTTCCACACCGTATTTCTCGTTCAGAATACGAAGTACATTCTCCTTAACAGCCTCTTTCTTCTTGTCATCTGGAAGATCCTTCAGTGGCTGGCTTCCAATCAGGATATCCAGCTTCTCACCCTCAACAACCTCGGAAGCCTTCTTCGCCATCTGCTGTCCTGCAAGATGGATTAAAAGGTCTGTGATGTAAAGAACCGGATCGTCCTCATCCTCGCCAACAGTTACATTTACAACTGTGCCATCCTTCTTCACAATTACGCCATGCATTGCCATTGGAAGAGCAACCCATTGATATTTCTTTACCCCACCGTAGTAATGAGTGTCAAGATAAGCCAGATCCGTATCCTCATATAACGGATTCTGCTTAATATCCAGTCTCGGAGAATCAATATGAGCACAAAGGATATTCATACCCTGTGCCAGATCATCCTCTCCAATATGATACAGGGCAATGATTTTCTGCATTCCGACCTGGTAAACTTTATCTCCTGCTTTCAGATCTTCGCCATTTTTCACCTTTTCTTCAAGGGAAACATAGCCTGCTTCCTCAGCCTCTTTCACAATCTGTGTGATACATTCACGTTCTGTCTTTCCTACATTTAAGAAATGACGATATTTCTTTGCCACAGTTTCCAGATCCTGCATATCAGCATCTGAATATGTGAGCCATGCGTTTGGACGTTCCATAATCTATATCCACCTTTCTCCTGTTTTCATTTTACACAGGGAAAATAATCCCTGTGTTTTCCTCATCCAAAATTCATTATAGCGTATAACCAGGTAAAAAGCTACCGGCAAATAGGTTTTCTTGCACAAATCTTTTTCTCTTTATTACTATTTGCGGCCTGACTCGTAATCACACCTTTATCCCTGAAAATTTCTCTGTTCTCTTGCCGCGCAGTCCAATACTTTGCACTGCCTTTTTTGATATATCCAAATCCGGTTCAAGGTCTCCTGTATCGGTTAAAACAAGCATATACTTCCTGTCGTCTTGGCACTGCATAGCCGCAGGAAGTATAGCCTTCTGACAGAAAAGACAGCCCTTCTTTTTCCAATTTACTGCAAAGTAGCTCCACAATTTCCGGCAGTGTTCTTTTCCCATCAATCAGTTTTTCCACTGCATATTTCAGCAACGCTCCTAAAGCTCCTGTCTGCTCACTGTCGATCAGCTGTTCCACATATCGCAGATCCACTTCCTGTTTTCCAATGGAAAAACCATCTCTGCCATGTACCTTTACTTTCAGCCTTTCCGGCTTATCCTGCGCCTTAGAATGACCGTAATAAGCCTTCTTGGAACCGATTAACGGCATATTTTTTGCCATGATGCGATGGCTTTGTGGTGCTTTAAATCCAGCTGCCATATTCTCATTTAAAGGATAATCCCTGCAAAGTTCCCGGACTTTTTCTGTGATATCTACCGGCATATAATTGTCCATCTGGATCACGGTATCTGCAATATGGAAAAAAGCCCCGGAGCTTCCGGCAACCAGAATTGTGGAAATCCCCTCCTTTTTATACAGATCCCGGACACGTTCCAAAAATGGAGTGATCGGCTCTTTTTCCCTGCTGATCACTTGCTGCATAAAGGCATCTCGCACCATAAAATTAGTAGCAGATGTATCTTCATCCAACAGAAACGCCTTGCTTCCTGACTCTATTCCTTCCACGATTCCTGCTGCCTGGGAAGTACTTCCGCTGGCATCTTCCGTAGAAAAACAGGTGGTATCTTTTTTATTGGGAAGATCATTTATAAACAGGGAAATATCCACATCTTTCACAAATCTGCCATCCTCAGAGCGCAGCTTCTGGGCTGTGGAATCCGTGATCACATATTCTCTTCCATCTCCCTGAATGTGGTTATACACACCCAGTTCCAATGCGTTCAGAAGGGTAGATTTGCCGTGATAACCACCACCAACGATCAACGTGATTCCCTTAGGAATTCCCATTCCGGTTATTTTTCCCTTATGGGGAAGCGCCATAGTCACCCGAAGACTTTCCGGCGAAGAAAATGTCACGCTCCCTTTCATCGGCTTAGATGAAATACCACTCTCTCTTGGCAGAATCGCGCCGTCATTTACAAAAGCAACCAGGGAACGCTTCTTTAATTCTTCCCTGATATACGCCTGATCTTCTGCCAGGAAAATAGTATTTTCCAAATCTTTTCCACTTAAATTTCTGTATACAAATGCTTTTTCCACACAAACCGGCAGAAATTCAAAGAAAATTTTTTCCAGCTCTCCCGCATTTATGGTACGTCCATTTGCCGGAAATCCTACAAAAAACCGGACGGTAATCCCCTGCTCTGTAATCTCACAGGCCGTTCGCTCCAGCACCTCCTGACCGCATCTGGTCACAGAAATAAGTCCACTTTTTCCAGAGCCTTTTGCCCGAAAAGTATAGCGGTTCACCTGCTGTTCAAACTGTCTGGTAAGATAGTCTGCCAAAGTAATTCTGGTCAGTTTATCTTTATAGTATTCCGCTGGAAATCCAGCTTCTCTGTGAAAAATTTTCACACTGATATGGGACGGTGACGCAAATGGATCGCCCTGTACATGATCAATTGACAAAACATATTTGTTAAACTGATATGCCCCTTTCAGGGATTTATAGGCAGGATAGCTCTTCCGATTGATGGAATGAAGCATGTCCTGCAGCTGATTTGATGACTGCATAAGTACCTCCATTGTCTATAATAACATTGTCAAGCAACGATATCACGCTCTAACTCTTCGCCGCATTCAGTAATAATACTAATTTTTCCCACAACGTAAAACCACCGCCCAGTCAGCGTTCTTGCCAACAGACGGTGGTTTATTTATACATTTTTTAGGGAAAGGAAAGAGTTTTTCTTAAGAGTTCTTTCTCTTAAGATGTATATATCATACCTCATAATTGTGAAAGGTATTTGTCCAAATTATAATTTTTTTCTAAAATTTCTAAAATGAAAATAACTAATTCGTAACTGGCATCACAATTCCATCCCTGTTCTTCCCATTGTGTCCTGTTTTCAGATCATAACGTTTCATTATCTTCTGAAAGTCAGAACATAACTCTTACCATCCGTTAATACTATGAAGATTACTGTTCACGCCCTTCACAACAACACGCTTCTCAATGCACAATGTCAGTCGTGTCTCTGTTCCTCATTTCCATACGCCTCGCAAAATCTTGCAGCGAATGCCGGTGGTTCGTTATTGGCATAAAGGTGGGAAATATCACCGAAAGAGCTCATGCGGAAAGCTGCTATTCCCTGACGGCGTTCTTCTGTGGTCAAAGTTGTCACAGAGGATGGGGCAGCCACGCAGCCATGCCAAAGTACCATCGGAGAGATATTCAGCAGATGGCTGAGAAGTACACACTCCAATCCAAAATGACAGAAGAAAATAATCGTGTCATTATTCTCCTCATTTACTTTATAATAATGGCCTTCCCTCTCATATCCATGCTTCGCCAGAAGCTTGTCGAACTCCCCGATCACACGGTCATACTCTTCTTTCACATGACCTTCCTGCATAGCCTCATTCTCAAACCAGTGGTCATACTGGAAAAAGCGCTCGTCTGCCATCCAGTCCTGTGGCAGCCAGTCCCATGCAATAATCTTCTTATCTTTCACATCCGGGCGCCAGATCTGGCAGGGAAACTCCTTCAACCATTCACACTCTGTGGCTGTTCTCCCCATCTTTTTCAAAGTGGGAGCCGCAGTATCCTTCGCTCTTCCAAGGGGAGATACATAGAAAGCTTTTACATCTAATTTGGAAAGCTTCTGGGAAAGATACTCCACCTCTTTCCAGCCTTTTTCCGTAAGGGAATCTATATCATAATCCGGGTCACCATGGCGTACAATCAATAATTTCATAATGTCACTCCTCGTTATTTCGCTTTTGAATCACTAATAATTTCAAGCTGTTTCTTCTTTCATTGAACAATAACGATTTTAGCATATCTTCACAGATAATTCACCATATTTCTTACCGTCATTTCTTTACAATTTTTGTGAAAGAAGTATATAATAATGCTATATCAACAGGTCTTTTGACGCTCATATCTTATATGAATTCAAACAGACGCTGATCGGATCATACTTTAATAAATACAAGAACTAAGTGGACGCAATAACCACTTTCAGATTACATTTTATCCCTCAATATAACTCAATTTACGATTCAAGCGAGGTACCCACATGAAAAAACTTGCCGTCATTTTCCCAGGTGTCGGTTATACCTGCACCAAGCCCCTTCTCTATTATACTGCTTCCATGGCTGCTGAACGTGGTTATGAAATCATACGCCTTGACTACGGCCAGGACATCCACACCTTCCACGGCCGCACCCCAACAGAACTGGAACCTATCATAAAACTGGCAATAAAAAGAACGCTTCCCCAATTGGAAAACGTTCCTTTCTCTGAATATGATGACATTATTTTTATCTCCAAAAGCATCGGCACCACCATCGCCTGCCAGCTTGAAACAGCCCTGCAGCTGAAAGGAAAGGTTCATCAGTTTCTCATGACTCCGATTCCTTCCACTCTCCGTTATCTCTCCGATATCAACGGGCTCTTCTTCGCCGGAACCGCCGATCCCTATATGCCGGAGTCCAAGATCCGCGCTGCCGCAAGAAACTTCCCCGATAAAACCGGCGGGATTTTTGAGGGCTGCAACCATTCCCTAGAGCAAAAAGGCGACACTTTAGGTGCGCTGAAGAATGTCAGACTGATTGTAGAATGTCTGGATAAAATGCTAGTCTGATTTTTGTTTTCTATTAACAGGGAAGAAGCACTTCCCTGTTTGTTCCATAAAAGATATTATTATGTCCAATTAATCTGTCTAAAATTTCTTCCATTCGTTTCCAGTTATTATTTACATCAAACTCATAGCTGTGTCCCCATATGTAAAATAACTGCTTTTCTTCACTTTTTTCTTTTAAAAATTTCTCCAGAAGTTCCCATATATTTTCGTCAGCATGATGACAAGTTGGTTTAAATATCAATAAATTCTTTTGTAATTTAAATGCTCCGGAAGACACAACTGACCGTGCATATTGAATTTTACATTTTTTCAGTATCTGAACCACTTCATCATTATATGTTCCATAAGGATACGCCATACCGGTAATCTGGCAGCCAAACATCCGTTCCAGATTTTGTTTATCCAGGAAAACTTCATTATATACAGTGTCTTTATCAAGCTTTGTTAAATCTTGATGAGTCAATGTATGAACCGCGATTTCATGACCCTTATACAATTCTTTTAATCCTTCTGCATTCCACTGTTTATATTGAATGTTGCTTTTACATGATAATAGTTGAACATGGCTACCAGTCTCCTGTCCTAGCAAACTCCATCATCATAGCTAAATGTTACTGCCTTTTGTTTCCCATCCCACATATATTCTGTAGCCTCGTTTCATATCCTTCAAGCTGCATGCTCCAAACGGCTCCTTCACATACAATCTTTGTTGTTTGTTTCTCTCCTGAATTATTAATAACAACTAATTTTTGTGCGTCTGGATAATAGGCACATTCCACATGCAGATTATCTGTAATGCATTCTGCCTGTTCTTCCCGTCCAGCCTCTAATATCAATTGCAACAATAATCTGGTACTTTCCTCTGAAAAAGCAAATCCCGTCATATAAATTCCACTTCCTTTTCCAAACTGGTGTCTGGTAATACCCGGATACCCACCTGCAGCCTCTGCCAATACCTCTGTTTTTTTATCTGTCAGGTATATATGTTCCATTACTGGCCATTCCAGTATATCTAATATATGATTTTGTGGTGCTTTTACTTCATACTCCCATTTTCCATGACATACCCTTGCCCCATTATCTTCATCTACGCCCAGTACCTGTGCCAATCTGAAAAACGTATCATATCCACTGGTTGCTGATGGCTCGCCAATTCCAATAAAACAGCCCCCTTCATATACCCACTTTGTAATTGCCTCAACAACTTTCACGTCTTTCCAGTTATCACCGCCACTCCATGCGTCACCCGCTTTTCCTGCATTAATAATGACTTTGTATCTGGATAAATCTCCGCTTCTGGCTGTCTCAAAATCAATAAAATCAACATCCACAGGCAAACCTGAAAGCGCCTCATTTATATGAATCAAATTATGCATATATGTTTCATGAAAATGTCCAGACAAAGTCCATGAACGCAATTTTCCCCAACAATGTAAAACCGCTACTTTGGTTTTCAAGGTCCAAGGCTTTCCTTTTTCATGAAAAGACTTCAACATGCGAAATTCATCTGCAACTTTTTCAATGTAATCGCAAAAATCCGGATAATTCTCCGTAAGATGTAAATATCCGCCTAATCCAATTCTTTGAATCGGTTCACGCAACAATGCACGCCTTACATTTCTCCAATACTGCATTGCATCCCTTGTAGGATTTCCTCCCTCTGTAAATGTAGGTGCTCCTCCAAGCCCCACCGGGAAAAGATAAGGATGAAGCCTGAGTTCATGAACTTCTGTATCTACACCTGCACAAAGACGTGCTTCATACCCGGAAAATACGCATTTAATAATCCCATCAAAACCAAATTCATAAAATCTGTCATTATATGGTTCAATTCCAACCCAGCTGTCATCGTAAAATACGTAAGCCTTTTTTCCATATTCATGCACAATATCTATTAGTTTTTTTCCAAATGAAATTACAAAATCATTAATAAATTCCATCCAGTCTTTTTTGGCTTTTGTTGGCGGCATATGGGTTACCTGATATTTCCCCTGATTCACAAAATCCTCTGCGGTAAGTGCATATCCATATTTCTGTTCGAAATTGTGTAAAGCAAGAGGACTCACTGTAAAATCGTAGGAGCCCCAGTCTGTAAATAAATTTCGTTTTCTGGCATCGCTTCCCCAAATCCAGACAAAATTATAAAACATAGAGGTAAAACGAACCACTGTAGTTGCAGGATGTTCTTCGCACCATTCTTTCATCCAATTAATTAAATAAACCTGTGTTTCAGCGTATACAGGATCTATCGGTATAAGATGCTCTTTGGCCCAGTTATTGGTAATATGATTATACATGGAAATTTCTTCCCAAATTCGATATGCCAGAAAGCTGACTGTATATTTGTGCCATAATACACAGTTTTCAATCCTGACAATACCTTTTTTCTTATCATAGCTCCAGTTTTCTTTATTTACTTCCCTGTCAGTTGTGCGGTCATACACCTGCCAGTAACCCAAAGCTTCTGCACTGTCATTAATTTTAAACTGCTCCTGAAAAAACTCTTTTAAAAGCTCTAGTTCCAGACAATGCTCAACTGCAGTTTTCGGTTCTGTGACAAGAAAAGTCTGCTGCAATTTATCCAAATTTTCCATAGCCCAGGGATTATGACCGCGGATAATACAAATAGTAGAATAAATACCATATCCTGCCTCCGTTATCTCCGGAGACAGTTCTGTCCCATCAGAATCCCTTATTACATCTGCTCCCCATTTTTTTGCAAGTTCTAAGGTCAATTTTTCATAACCAGCCTCACCAGGCAAGGTAAAGCCACCTTTATTTTCTAACTCAGTCATAATTTTTGCCCTCTTTCAAGTAGTAGTACAATGCCCAGTCCTGATCATTTGCCCATGGATCCGCATACTGGCATCTTACGTTGTTAACCATAAAAGGATATACATATGCGCAGCTTGCACTTCCGTCACTATTTATCATACTTAGTACACCTCGCAATGAATTTTCCGCCTTTACGCCATATGATCTCTCACCGGTTATTTTTTCATATTCCCGAAAAGCAACACCACTTAAAGAACTCCAGTAATGTGGAAATGTATCTCCAAGGTTTTTGTACTTTCCAAACCAATATCCATCCCAATGACGAACCGCATTTTCATACATATGAAAATCTGGCTGATGTCCATTAAACAGTACCAGTACAGCTAATTGTTTCTTTCCTTCTTCCAGATATAATATTTTTCCTGTAAGTTCGTATAACTGAAAAAGATAATTTACTGCTGGGGCAACAATACTCTGCTCATATTTTACTTCATGCGGTGGATAACATAATCCGTTTTTTATAAGCATTTCGCCATGTATTTCATAATATCTCAGAAGTTCCTCAGCCTCTCTTTCCATACCACCCGATTTCAACAGTTTCACAGATTCCAGCATAGGGATTCCAATTGCATAGAATGAAGCTCCGTCTTGTGCATAATAAGATTTCATAATTTTATACATATTTTTAAGATCAGTAACCTCATTATACAACCTGTATCTTTCCATGAAAAAAATTGCGAGCCATGGATAATTGTACAAACGGTTCCAAGTATTATCTCTTCCTGCATCATTGTATACAATACCTGTATTCTCGTCGTAGAGCTCTCTGTATATGTATTCGGTATATTTCTGCAGTGCTTTTTCCACTTTCATATCTTTATTTTTCTGCAGCCAGAGCGCCAGAAGTGCCCCCATTCCCACTCTTTCCCTGCCACCGTTATGATCGTATTCTTTTTCATAAACCAATCGCTTATCTTCATTATCATAAGTAAGAAATGCACCATCCAAAAGGCTTCCACTGCAAAAATACTGCTGTTTTTCAACAATAAATCTGCATCTTTTTTCTGCAAGCTTCTCTATCTTTGGCAATACCAAAATAATAGCGGATGTACTGTATTCTTTACACTTTATCAAGAACTCTTGTTCTCCTTGACTTACAGAATCCATTTTAACTTTGTAATCTATACAATTACCATTTTCTGTTTTTTCCGCTGAAATTTTTTCTCCTGCAAGAGTAACTTCGATTTCTTTTTCACGCCATATTTCTTCATCTGCTTTTATGTGAAAACATAAATCTTCACCCTCGAAATAAATTCCATGCTCCAACTGTATCAGCAGCTGTCCTTCCTGATGAAGCAGTTTTTCCTCAAACTCCCTTTGACTGTCATACCAGAAAAGATCCCATTGAATCACAGTTCTTTCTCCTGGTTTTAAGTTGTTTATTTTCGGATTTAATATAATAGTTCCACGGTCATTACTGAGCTCTTTTTCATTTCTTATAATGCTGTAATCTTCTATTTTTCCTTTTTTCAGAACCAACCCAAGATTTGGTTTTTCTCCTCCCATTCTGATCCCGGCAATATAGCTCTGACTTTCGCCACAACGGATGTGTGCATGACAACGCTCTCGCATACAGATTTCAGCAGCCGTATAATTATCCGAAAATGGTACTGCAATACCAATTTCTCCTTTTTGTGGGAAATACTCCCAATTCCGATTGTTAACGAAAATATATTTTTCAGTTATCTTTCCTTCTGTAGATGCCGTTCTTTCTATTCTACCTGTAATTCCGTCTGGAAGAAACATTTCTCCCCATTTTTCACCTGGGGCAACCCAGTTCATTTTATATTTGTCATTTTTGTTTACAATGCTTTCCAACTGATGATTTTCATTCTCTTTAATAATAAATTCCATACCTAATCCTCCATATATCATCCTTTTACAGATCCCGCCATTACACCACTGATAATATATTTCTGCATAAATATATAGAAAACCAGCAGAGGCAATATACCTAATACCATCATTGGAAACAGACTAGTCCAGTCTGTAGAAAACTGACCGATATTGCGATATACTTCCTGCAAAATAACATCTTTTTCTCTTTTCTGTATAAAATACAACGGTCCCATAAAATCGTTCCATACATTTAAAGTATTTAAAATTACGATTGTAGCGATCATCGGCTTCAGCAATGGAAGTACAATTGTACCAAAAATTCTGAATACTCCTGCACCGTCAATTCTTGCAGCTTCTTCCAGTTCTATAGGAACTGAAGAAATAGAATTTTTCATTAAAAAAGTAGCAAATGGAATATTGATAGCAATATCAATAAAAATAACTGCTGTCAGCGTATTCATTAGATCCAGGCTTCTTACCAGCTTGTACAGACCAAGAACTGCCATCTGGTATGGAAACATCATTCCGGAAAGAATTACCAGAAAAATAATTTTTGTAATTTTACTTTTCTCTTTACGGTTTAAAACATATCCACACATGGTACTGCTCATCACAATGCCAAATACCGCACATACTGTAATAATAAGAGTATTTCCAAACGCTCTTGGATACTGCATTTTTTCAAACGCATTGATATATGGTGTAATATCCCAGGAAGACGGAAGTGCCATCGGCTTTGCAGCCGCTTCAGTTCCTGACTTAAACGTAGTAACAAGCAGATAATAAATAGGAGTTAAAACAATAAACGTGATAATTAGCAAATAAACATGCTTCAAAATCTCCATAATATTTTTTTTCGTTTTCATCAGTTTAAATACTCCTCCCATTTTTTAAATATTCCAAGCATTACAGCGGAAACAACCATTGTCATCAACAGAAATACAATTCCAAAAGCGGATGCATAACCGAAATTTCCATCTGAAAATTTTGAGTACATCAATGTCAGAATAGTTTCTGTCTGATGTGCCGGACCTCCGTTCGTAGTTGACAAGACAAGATCAAATACTTTCAGACCTGAGATAGTGCTTGTTACAAAATTAATTTTTATGGCAGGTGCAAGCCCTGGTAATGTAATATGCCAAAACTGCTGCCAACTGTTAGCTCCATCCACAGAAGCAGCTTCATAAAGATCTCCACTAATACTTTGCAAACTTCCTATGTAAATTACCATAGACCATCCAAACCACTGCCACACTGAAATTGCAATTATGGAAAATATAGCGATTTTTCCATTTCCGAGAAAGTTGATTTTTTCAAATCCCAGTTTCAAAAGCACCTGGTTTATCAAACCATAATCACTTGCAGACAGGATATATTTCCAAAGATATCCAACAACCAAGGTGCTTAATACTGCGGGTGCAAAAAAGATTCCTCGGTAAATTGTTCTTCCTCTTAATTTGGAATTCAGAAGCACTGATACAGGAAGAGAAATTAAACTTTGAATGGATACTGTAAGGATTGCAAATACCAGGGTATTCTTTAATCCTTTCAAAATAATTCCATCTGCCAAAAGCTGTTTATAATTTTTCAATCCTGAAAAAGCGATATCCGGCGAAAAATTAGTCCAGTTATAAAAACTGTATTTTGTAGTAAAAATAAGCGGAATGATAAAAAACACAGAAAATATAGAAACCGCAGGTATTGCCATGATAATATATGGCAGATTTCGTTTTACATGATTGGCATTCATACTCTCCTTGCCCTCCTTCTTTTTATATTTCTATTATAAATTTGATTTTTTTCTCCATAAATCCAAAAAAATTTATATGACTATCGTTTTTTTTATATCCATTTACTTTTGTTAATTCTATTGATAACAGGAAGCTCTATTGCACAAAAACAGATCCTGCAAAAAGCTCATTTGCTAAATGCAGGATCTGTTTAATAAATTATGAATAATTTTAAATTTGTTAAATGATTACAATTTACTCATATCTGATTGAGTCAGCTTTTGTATCAATAGCTTTCACAAGATCGTCTCCACTGATGTCTCCGGAAATAACACCCTGAAGCTGAGCAGTAAACTCATCAAACAAGGACTGACTTGGGAGATTTACACTCCATCTGTCAGATGGGAATGCAATATTTCCATTGTTAATAATATCTGCAACATATTCATACTCTTCCGGCATCTGAGCCTCAACTCCGCTTCTATAGCTGGTTCCGCCAACATTTGCATCAGCAAATGCCTGCTGAACTTCAACGGAAGCCAATGCTGTTAAAGCAGCTTCTGCACCATCGTGATTTTCCGTATTTACATTAATACCGAAGCATGCAGCTGGTCCACCTAAAACGTATTCATTTTCTCCTGTTTCGCTAAGCTGCGGAAGCATTTTAAAATTAACTCCGGATTCTTTCAGCTCTGTATACTGCCATGGACCTCCATGAAGAAAAGCCACTTCTCCATTTTTAAAGCTATTCAGCATTTCCTGGCAGGAAATTCCCAGAGATTCAGAAGCGATCAGTCCTTTTTCAACTAATGTACACCATTTATTAACACAGTCGTTAATATGTCCGTCCATAGTTACTTCACCCAAAGCAAATTTGGTGTCAAAATCTGTTCCATCAGGGTTTGCTTCTTCATTGTTGTGATAATAAGAATTTTCCAGATACCCCAGTAAGCTGGATGTTGCAGTTGAGTCATCCGCAATCCCAAAACCATATGCAGTATAGCCTTTTTCATTAATAGTCTCGCAAGCAGCTACAAACTCATCAAATGTTTTGGGAATTTCCACCCCACATTCCTCAAGAATCGAAGCATTACACCAGATTCCGGAAAACCATCCATAGGAAGGAATTCCATAAATTTTTCCATCAGCACTGCAAAGCGACATTCCAGCCTCATTAAACTCTTTTACAAAATCATAATCTGAAATGTCTTCCACGTTACCAGCTTTGATTTCGGCTGGATAGTTTGTTCCATCCATAATAATGTCTGGGCCTTCTCCAGATGCAAGCTGTGTGCTAAGTACATTATTATAATCAGTATTTGCAACATATGTGTACTCAATCACATACTTCCCATCCATCTGCTCATTTACCTTTTCCAGAATAGGATTCATGTCATCCTCATCATACCATCCCATCAAGGTTACCGTCTCTGCATCATCCGCCATAACCAGATTGGAACCGCCTCCAACTACCATTACTGATACAGTGCATGCTGTAAGAAACATGCTAATCACTTTCTTTTTCATTTTTTTGCTACCCCTTTCGTTTATTTTTAAGTTGCTTTAAGTATAACGTTCACAGGATACGAAAAAAATAACAAAAAACTTATCTCATTATCAAATTTTTAAGATTTATATCCTATACTTTTCGTTCCAGTGTAATAAAATCTCTTCGTAATTTGATTATAGAGGTAGTTCCTCCCGGACCTGCAAAAATTTCCACACCGTATCCTTCCCCACACAGAATACGAATTCTCTTGTCAACATTGCTTACCCCATAACCAAATTCTTCATGGGACATTTTTCCCTGACCAATTTTTTCATACAACTTAAGTCCATTATCCCTGACAGTCATATAGAGTTCATTATTTTCTGCATAAATCTCAATGGATATTTTTCCTCTTTTTTCTCTCATGCAGTCAATGCCATGCTCAATTGCATTTTCCACCAGAGGCTGCAAAATAAAAATTGGAACCATCTGATTTAAAAGCGAGGGCTCAATTTTATACTCAACATCGAAGCCTTCATCGTGCGCCATAAGCTGCAGTTTCACATAGGCCTTTATATTTTCCACTTCTACATTCAAATGGTCTACGTTTATGCCCTTGTTAAGAGCAGTCCTGTAAAAAGTAGCCAGTTCCGTAGTTATCTCGTAGATTCTGTCTTCCCCTTTTTCAATGGCTATCCAATTAATTGCGGAAAGATTGTTATAAAGAAAATGCGGGTTAATCTTTGACTGAAGCAGATCCAGTTCCAGACTCTTTTTATCCAGCTTCGACTTGTATACTTCATCGATAAGCGTTTGTATTTTCCGCAGCATTTTATTAATATTTCGAGCCAGTTCCCCGATTTCATCCTGGGAACTTTCTGCTATCTGAATCTCAAAATTTCCATCTTTTACTTTCTTTACCTGGTCAATAATCTGATACAAATAGTGCAGCAAAGATCTGGCACTTTTATTAACTCCTATAAATCCAAGCAGCAACAGTAAAACTACAATTACAACAGAACCAATGATTCTTGGATGAAAAGCACTTGAGAAATAAGAAGCATCAATTCTGTAAATAATTTTCCAACCGGTGTCATTTAGATTTCTTTCCTCTTCATAGCCAGCACTGTTTTCATTAACTTCCCCCTCATTATTGTATTCTAACAACACAGCTGAACCATTTTTCACCTGGATGTCCACTGGCATTTCCGAGAACATGGATATACTGTCAGAAAAAACTTTTTCCTTTACTTCTGCTCTGAGAACGCCATATACCCGATTTGGAAGGCTCATGGCAATTCTACGTGTTATAAAATATTTTCCATTTTCATTCCACCACAAAGTATCTGCGCTATTCCAACTCGCTTCATACCAACTGTTATCTTCCAGATCGGAAGCTTTTTTGAATACTGCATCATTGTTAGAAATCCTTTTATCGGAATAAACCTCCATCTTTGAAAAATAGCTGTTGGAAAGCCAGGCGTTATAAATCAGGTTATTTACATTTGAAGTCATCTGGATGCGTTTCTTATACTCAGAATCATCTAAGCTGAGAAATTCCCTTAGTACACTGTTGCAGGTCACATATAATACGGATTTTTCGCACATCTTTATCTGATTCTCAATATTCAGATGGTTCCGCTCAATGGTTTCTTTCGCTTCCAGAAGCTGCTGCTCTTTGATAAAATTTGTAGATGAGTACAATACAAATATCTCCAGAACCAGCACAGGAAGCATAACTAACAGCGTGTAAATGATCCTTACTTTATTCAAAAATGATTGTTTGTTGATTTTTTTTGCTATCCTATTCACCATTTTGCACCCTTTCCCTGTACTGCACCGGACTGCAGCCTTCATGATTTCGGAAAATAGAAATGTAGTAAGACACATTCAGGTATCCTACCTTCTCCGCCACATCACTTACTTTCATATTTGTCTGACGCAAAAGTTCTTTTGACTTTTCAACACGATACCAGGTAATAAATTTTACCAGATTTTTTCCAGTTTCCATTTTATATAAAGTACTTAGATAGGCAGAAGATACCTGCAGCTGCTCTGCGATATACGATACATTTAAATCACTTTCACTGTATTTTTCATAAACCAGTTCTTTTGCCATGCGGACCAGGCGGTTTTCTTTTACCTCTTCTTTTTTCTCTTCCTGCATTTTATCCAGAACGTTTTCGATTATCTTATTTACCTCTTCCAGTGTCCTTGCCTGATATATTTTCTGAATACAGGGTACCATGTCCACATTAGAGTCTGTGTACTCGCTGATCTGCTTCATCGCATCCGTAAAAGTATATTTTACATAAATTGAACTAAAGCCAGTCTGCTTCATTATATAGGCAAATACTTTCACAAATTCCTTCTTTATTCCGGAATAATCCTGCATTCTGGCGCAGTTAAATATCCTTTCAAAATACAGGGAAAGCATGTCATTTTCCTTTTTTAGAAAATAATCTTCATCATGAACCAATACCATACTTTTGGATACAAAAAACTGATAGTCAAGCTGGTCTTTCAATTCTGTATATTCTTTTTTCAGTTCTGTAAGACTTTCGGTCTTTTTTCCCAATATAACAAAAATATTTACCTGATATTTTTTCTGGGATTTTTCGATCAATATCTCACATTCTTTTTTCGTTTCTGCTGTCCGATATAAATCTCTTTCCCGAATCAATAACACTACGATCTGGTTATCTGTGTTTGTAATGATCACAGTTTCTTTTCCAAAATATTCCCTGATATCTTTCAGGTACTCTTCCCATTCAATAGAAAACAAATTAGAATAACAGGAAATAATTACAGGTATACAGATTTTTTCCTGCACAACACTGGTGAATTCATTTTTCAGGGTTTCCCAATGATTTAAAGTTCCTTCTTCCAGTTCTTCGGACTCCAGATAATTAAGCAGATTCCAACTCAGTTTTTGCTGTGCGGCCTCTTCCTTCGCCTGTATGATATCATTTCTATTTTTCTTTTCGATCTCTTTTTCCTGGCAGATATCTATGATCTTTTCAAAAAGATTCTTAAACGCATCCAGTTTAACCGGCTTCAAAAGATATTCCTGTACCCCTAATGAAATGGCATTCTGTGCATATTCAAATTCACCATATGCACTGTAAATAATACATATTGGATTCAGCCCTCTTTTCTGCGTTTCACGTATAAGCTGGATTCCATCCATATAGGGCATTTTTATGTCTGTGAGCAAAATGTCAAAATGATTTTTTTCCATTATTTTCAGCGCATCTTCTCCGTTTTGTGCAAGTGCTGCTCTTAATGGAAACCCAAACCTTTTTAATAAAAGCGCTATTCCTTCCCGCTCTTTCTTTTCATCATCCACAATCAAAATATTGTACATAAACTCCCCCTCCATACATATATTTACTCAACTTTATTTCATCATAAAAGAAGCTTTATGTAAATACCGAAAAAATTACCTAAGTATCAATTTTTTATACTACGATACAAAACTTCTAATACACAAAAGAGTTACTATTTCCACAAGTATCCCTGCACGCAGGTGATGTCATGCTTATAGTAACTCTTTTATCTTTATAACAATATTTGCATTTTAATGCGCTAAAGTTATAGTTCACTTATTTCACTTTTATAAACTTCCACTTATTGCAGCAGTTCCATTCAGCATTCCCATCCCCTGCAGTAAGCTTATAGTATCCCTTATCCCAGCTGCATAAGCAAGATCTGAATATCTCTCGTCCCGGGTCTGCAGGCAGGCGATGTAATCATCGATCACACGCTTTACAGTGTGGGATAATTGCAGCTGGTCATATCGTTCCTCCAGATACTTCAGATCCTCATTGTCCTGTCTGATGTAGGAATCATTTTCATCCACCCGCTGCTGCTCCATCACCATTTTCTCAATGTTCTGAAGCATAATCATTTTTGTTGTCATTTTCATTATTGATTTCCTCCTGATATGTACTTATAGATCACGGTTCATTGGTAACGTTTTCCCGAATCACACAAGCTGTTCTTCTGTGATTCCAAGCTATTTTAGGGTTACAATTTAAGCAGTGATAAAAATCCATTTTCTCACACTTACCGTCATTATTCTACGTTTTATATCAGGATTTTGCAACAAAAATCGTCCGACAACTTTCCCTATAATTCGACAAAAGTGGCCGAAAAGGCGTGTATTTACGCCTTTCCTGGCCGTTCATTGACTCGCTCTTTTGGAGCGTGTTTGAAAAAGACATTCTGCAAAGTGAGGCATACAGACTGCGGAAATGATTTTTCAAGCACACTCTAAGCTATGCCCTATTATAATAAAGCGCGCCGTTTAAAGTCCAAGGATATCGTTTACAAGAATAACATGTATTCTATCTTTATGCCTGGAATATCTTGTAATCAGAAACTGACAGCAAATCGTATCCGGAGATTTACAGTCAAAGCATTTTCCTGCGGTTTTGCAAGGTGTCTTCACCTCAAATCTCTGTGCATTCGCCGGAGCTGCCACATTTCTTGCCCGCTTCATAGCTGCATCAAGATCTGAACAGACCTTATTCATTCCCACAATGAAAACCACCTTCTTCGGTCCCTGGGCAATACAGGAAACCCGATTGGAATTTCCATCAATGTTTACCATAACACCATCACTGGTAATGGCATTTGCGCTGGAAAGAAATACATCCGCATCATACGCTGCCATCAGGCTTTCTCTTGGTGCCAATTTCGCGCGATTAATATAATTATAATTTCCATCCTCCAACGCCTTGATCAGTCCGATCTCATGAGCACTTGTGCAGCCACCCATGGCAATACTGCTGCCCTCCGGGATCAGTTCCAGTGCCTGCTTTACAGCAGCTTCTCTGTCTGCGGCGTAATAGCCTGACATATTGCGGGATTCCAGACCTTTGATCACATTTTGAGCCAGTACTTCATTTCTTTTTTGCATATTAATATCCATTGCTTGCTCCTCCTGACATTATTTTAGTATAAAATAAATTATAAGCCAAATTTCATTCTTTATCAACTTCTGACTTGTCTCATTTTATCCTTCACGGGAGCATGTTAAAAAAAATGTATTGTCTTTTTTTCAGAAAATTCATTTTATTTTTAAACTTCGGTGATATAATGCTTTATTATAATAATTCTAACAGGTATTATCCACTTTATCTCTTGAAAATCTGATCCAGATTTTCAAGAATTACATCAACACTGATTGGTTTTGCAATATGGCCATTCATTCCTGCCTTAATTGCTTTTTTACGGTCTTCCTCAAAAGCATTTGCAGTCATCGCAATAATAGGTATATTGGCACATTTCGGATCATTCAATGTACGAATTTCCCTGGTTGCAGTATATCCATCCATCTTCGGCATCTGAATGTCCATAAAGATCAGATCATATTTTCTGCCTTCTGCTGAGGACATAATATCCACAGCATCCGTACCATCCTCTGCGATATCCACATTCAGGCCAATTTCCTGCATGATTGCTGTTGCAATCTCACGGTTCAGTTCATTATCCTCTACAAGAAGAACCCGCTTCCCTGCATAGCTTCTCCGGTCTTCTGCCTTGTGCTTCTGCATCTCATTCCCAGGTAGTTCTCTTTGCTCTGAAGCAGACTCCGGTTTCGTTGTCATTCCTGAAAGTTCACATTCAAGCGTAACTGTGAATTCTGTTCCTTTTCCAACCTCACTTTCAACCTGGATCCTGCCACCCATCATATCCACGATATTTTTGGTGATCGCCATTCCCAGACCGGTTCCCCCGATTCCGTTTTCCGTAACAGTATGTTCCCGTGTAAATGAATCAAATATGTGCTCCTGAAACTCCGGTGACATTCCGATTCCGTTATCCTTCACACGGAAGATTACCATTGTATACCCTTCTTTTCCACATGGTTGCTCTGAAATACCAACGTGGATCATACCTCCAACTGGTGTGAATTTTACAGCATTACTGATAATATTCAGAAGGACCTGCGTCAGACGCAGCCTGTCGGTAATGATATCTTCATGAAGCATATCCTTTGTATCAATGTAAAAATCCTGTTTTTTCGAATATACGGCTCCCTGAATGATCGTTCTCAAATCATGCAGAATATCCGGCAGATGCACCGTTGTATACTCAAGCCGGACGGAGCCGCTTTCGATTCTGCTCATATCCAACACATCATTGATCAGACTGAGTAGATGCTGGCTGGATGTGTGGATTTTTTTCAGATAATCCTGGACAAGCTCTGTATTGCCTATATGTGCTGTCGCAAGTGCAGTAAATCCTATGATCGCATTCATCGGTGTACGAATATCATGGGACATATTATTCAGAAACGCTGTCTTCGCCTTGTTTGCATGTTCTGCAGCCGCAAGGGCATTTCTCAGATTCTTATCCTGCTCTATCTCACGTTCTTTTTCCTCTGTCACATCACGGTTTGCCACCAGAACAGTACTTAGCTCTCCGTCTTTCTCATATCCCTGTGGAACAATGATCATCGTCAGCCATCTTTCATCCACTGTCTGCGCTGTAAAGCTCAACACCTCACGTTCTTCCAGACGCTTTTGCACTGTACTCATATCAGCAAATTCCCAATATGCAGCCCGAAACGGCTCTGCTATAACCTGCTGTATAAGTTTCTCCTGGTGTGCTCTTGAAATCCTATTTCCGTTCTGATCTGACTTCATATTCTTCGAAGATTTAATGATTTCGATTTCCTTTGTTTTTAAATTCACAAGCGAAATAGAGGAATATGCATGCCCCAGCGCATTGATCACGCGAAGCCTCTTCTGATCCTGAAGGATACTTCTCTTTTCCGTTCTGCTCCTGCTCACTCGATAAAGCGAGAAAAGAAGCAGTGCAAGCAGCACATAGATCACACATACAATATTTCGTGTAATGTACACATGACTTTCCGGAAAAAAGATATATGCATCATAGTCTTTTATCTTTTCCTGACGCCCATACCAGTTTCCATTCTTTGAATGAAGACGGACAATTCCATTTCCATCTTTCTTAAATTCATTTTCATACAGAGACTTAGAATCTTCTATGGAACGAGCAATCAGCTCCTTTTTATTGGCGCTGACTACCTTATCCTCATCACAGATCACAACACTTCCATTCATCTCAAAAGGAAAATCCGAAAACAGAGATGCCATCGTCAGATCTCCGTTCAGCTCATTTACTTCCTCTTTCTGCGCATATGCGATCAGGATTCCTGCTGCATCCTGCCTTGCCACAGCCGCAAAATCATAGAGCTTTCCTTCATTTCTCAGACGAGTCGTATAAGTCTTTTCCGGATGCTCTGCAATATCATGTACATAATCACTTTCGATCAGCTTCTGCCACAATGGCATTGCATCTCCATCCTCCACAGTCTGTTCTGTCACCTTATGATTCTGATCCAGCACAAGTATTCCTGTCAGACGCTGTTCCCTGGCGTATTCATCCAGCAGCTTTGCACTGAGATTCCCCTCCTGCGCTATGACGCGGCTTAATTCTGTTGTTTTGTCCATAAGACGTACCAGACTCTTTACCTGATCATTGGTATTATAAATCTCATACCTTTCAATCCGGGTTTTTACAAAGTCAAATGTCTCATTCAGCGTGCTGTTCAGCTTTTTCGTATCACTGGCTGTCAGCAGAAAAAAAAGCTGGATTCCGAAAAAAAGCAGGCTAATCACCAGTAAACACGCGCTTTTGTCAACCTTCTTTTTCATCCCTGTGTTTTTACGCTTTTCCTGTTTCTGCATCTGCGGTATCTGCATTCTTATATGTCTGCTCATTTACTTTCTCCTCCCGGCAGAATCGCATCCGCATCCAATCCGTATTTTGTAACTATTTCTTCTGTAATGCCCTCATCCTGCATTTCTTTAAGCGTTTCTGTAAGGTCTGCTGCAACTTCTTCGTGGGTTCCTTTTTTAAAAGCGATTCCAAGCTCTGATGTATAAATACTTTCCTCCAGCATACGTTAAGCTCCCTCACCATCCTGCACCAGACTTCCAAGCATTGCCTCATGTCCGGCAATCGCATCTGTATAATTTTTTCTAAGTGCGGCATAAATTTCATTCGTTGTGGAAAAACAGTTCACCTGTTCCATCTGCGGGACATCCGATTCAATCTTATGAAGGAACAGATCCTCTGCCTTTGTGGTCGCCTGAACAGCAATTCTCTTCCCACTCAGATCCTGGATCGTCTGGATTTCGCTCTCGTCTCTTACAACCACCATCTGGCGGCTGTACAGGTACGGTCCTGCCCACTGATATTTTTCTTCTCTTTCATTCATGGAATAGCAGCTCCACAGACAGTCTATCGTTCCGGCTTCCAGAAGTTTCTCTTTGTCTTCCCAGACGATTCTCTCAAATTTCGGCTGATATCCCAGCCTCCGAAATGCTTCTTTTGCAAGCTCTACATCAATACCTTTATACTGGCCGTCATCCGTCTGATAACTGTAAGGCTCAAAATAATCGATTCCGATAACAATCTCAGGCAGTTCACTGTCTGCAATTTTCTCTTTCTTTATTCCACAGCCTGCCAGAATAAGACTGCTTGCCAGAAGAATTGCCACAATACAAATTCTTTTTCCCCGGGTACGGGAGTTATTCTTTCGATTTTTTCTCATATCCAGTTCCTTTTTCATTCTCTTATACTTTTTACTTATACAAAAAAACTGCTTCTATTATACGACTGCGCTCCCCTATACACAAGAAAAAGTTACTGTTCACTCCGTTCACAGTAACGCGCTTCGCGATGCACAGAAAGACGAACCTTCTTGTGACAAGCACAAGAAGTAGCGTTTGCTGCGCAAACTTAATTCTCGGGTTTTCTGTGAACTTTGTTCACAAAAAACACCTCGCGGAACGTTACCAGTGAACAGTAACAAGAAAAACATTACTGCGCAATATTTATATCTGCCCATGCATATTTCTGATGTAAAATGCAATCTGATAGGGCAGTCTTTCTTCCGGTGTTTTCAACTCATTTCCCAGAATTTTCCTGATATTTCCGATACGGTACAGCACCGTATTGCGATGCGTATACAATTCTGCTGCCACAGCCTGAATACTTCCATTATGCTTCAGATATGACTGAAGAGTTTCCACATAACCAGCATGATATCTTCTGTCATATTCTTCCAATGCTGCCAGACATTCTGTTTCCATTTCCTTCAGTATTTCTTTATCTTCTACCATATAAAGCAGACGGAACAGCCCGCAGTCATCAAACTTTACCACCGGCTTCTTTTGTGTCATCGCTATGTGTGCTGCTGCCTTAGCCCTCTGATAGCTTACTGAAAGCTGGGAAATATCCATACATCTGCTCCCGATTCCCACGCACAATTGCAGTCCGGGCATACGTCTTTTTCCTCTTTTTATGGCCCCCTCTACAAGATGGCACAAATACTCTTCCGAAAGCGCATTCGCTACCAGCACAAAATCAGAGTTGTAATAAAAGAAGCTTCCATTGTGAGTGATGTCCTCCAGATACACCTGTATTCGATAAGACAGCTTTTTTCGCTCTACTGTGTCCATGGAGTCCAGCCCCTCACAAGTCATCAGCAGCACCTGAAAGCTTCCATCTACATCAAAATACTGTAATAAATCTTTTCTGTATGCATCCTGATTATCCGGAGTCTCAATAGCTGCAATCAGGGCGGATGCGATCTGCTCATCTGTAGTATCCTGCAAAAATACATGAATACTGAAGTCTTTTATCATATCTGATAAATGCACTTCCCAAGGCACAGTCAGCAGCGGAAGGTCATTTTCATCACAGTATGCTTTCAATTCTTCCGGCACCTCATAAATGTACTGTCCCACATTGATCACAAGCCCTGATGCATGATACCGGTTCAGCTGCTGTGCCAGATGCATCCAGTCTTCTTTTTCCGGAAAGCCAAGCCCGGTTGTCACTGCAAGCTCCTTTCCCCAGAAATTCTGTATGATCGTTGTATCCTCAAGAAGATGTACCCAGCTGATCGAATTGGACCATCCATTTTTTCCGGCCAGAAACTTCATTTCATATCTGGTTTCTGCTGTCAGCATCATATCCTGTATTGTAAAACTCATAAAACCTCCCTTTTTGTTTCCCAAACCCGTGCTGTAAAGTGTTCAAATTTTCCACCTCTATTATATCATACTTTTTTGTGCTGACAGCACATATTTTCCCTTTAATTTTTAGAATCCGCCCCCATGGTTTTTCCTTTATTTTGTGCTAGAATATAAGTAACTTAAAAAACAAATTAAAGGAGGCGTGAATATGAAATTCGCAGAATATACAAGTTCCCTGGATACACTTCCCGTTCCAGAATGGATCATAGCAGAACGTTATATGTATTGTGACAATTTTATAAATGACTATACGAAGACTCGGCATTTTGATCTTCTGACTTTTGTCAAACGTCTCTTTCGCAAATAATATGCACTTCTTTTCATAAAAAGGACATCCGTTTTTTTAGGATGTCCTTTCTTTTACTTTTACTTTTTTCGGTAAATTCGAAGCATCAAAGGTGTCTCTACAAGCAGCATGGCAATCCATCCTGCCAGATAGGAATATGGCAGTGCCTCAATACCAAAATTCCATAACAAAACCATCGGTGCCGCTGCAATGACACGGACTGTCATATTGGTAAAGCTGCTCATCAAGGTCACCTTCAGATCTCCGATTCCACGGAAAAAGCCCTGAAGCGCATTTGTAACAGCGGGAAGAATATACATTACCGCAATCAAGTGGAGATAAACCACTCCATGTCCGATAACTTCCTCATCTTTTACAAATAATGACATCAATGGTCTGGCAAATCCCAGACAGATCAGCATAACTGCTGCTCCATAAACAAGCTCCAGTATCATTCCACATCGGAAGCCTTCCCTCATACGGTCATTTTTTCCAGCTCCTTTATTCTGAGCCATTAATGCAGTCATCGCATGGGCAATATTCTGTTCCGGTGTGATGGCAAAATCGTCAATGCGATTAACCACTGCAAAGGCTGCTGCTACCGATACTCCCATTGTATTAACCAGTGCCTGTATTGCAATTTTTCCCATCTGTACAGTTGCCTGCTGCATGGCAGATGCCCACCCGTAAGCAATGGTTTTCTTCAAAAGCCTGGCATCAAAAACCAGCCATTTTTTCCCAAGCCGAAGAATCGGTACTTTTTTCTGTATATAGATAATGCAGAACAGACAGCAAAGTGCTTCACTGAGTACTGTGGAAATTGCACATCCATTACTTCCAGCCTTTAATACGATAACAAAAAACAGGTCTCCGAAAATGTTCAGAATCGCACTGATGATCAGAAAGTACAAGGGGGATGCACTGTCTCCCAATGCCCTTAGAGTGCTTGAAAAAAAGTTATATAAAAATGTAAACATTAATCCCAGAAAAATAATCCGCAAATATTGCACTGTCATATCCATAATAGACGGATCTACCTGCAATAACAGCAGAATAGGTACCGCAAATATTACACAAACCAATGTGAGAAAAAACGAAAAGACCGCACCAGACAACAGAGTAGTACTGATCTGTCTGTGCAAAGTCTCATAATCTTTCGCTCCATACTGAATCCCCATCAGGATACTGGCTCCCATACACAAACCGTTCAGAAATAATATCATCAACGTGCTGACCGGATTACAGATTCCTACAGCTGCCAGGGCCTCCTTTCCTACAAAATGCCCTACAATGATGCTGTCAACTGCATTATAGGTCAGCTGAAACAAGTTTCCCAAAACAAGAGGAACTGTAAAATTAACAAGAATGGGCATGATTTTCCCAGTAGTCAGATCTTTTGTCATATCCTCACACTCCCAACCAAAAGTTTTGCACACTCACATTTTAGCTTAAAAAAAGTAATTTCACAATGTCCTATTTTAACATTTTATATGGCATATTCTAATCGGATATGTTAAACTATAATTTACCACTTTCTCTGTTTCATTGATTGTTATATTATAAATTATACGAACTAAGGAAAACTGTAACATGCTAAATAAAAAAGATTTCTTAAAATATGCATCAACATTGGCATTTCCAATTATGATTCAAAATTTGATTTCAACATTGGTAAATATTGCTGATACTGTAATGCTTGGATATGTAAGCCAGACTGCCATGTCGGCTTCATCGCTTGCTAACCAATATACTTTCATTCTTTTTTGTCTATATTATGGTATGGCCACCGGTACTTCCGTTTTATGTGCCCAGTACTGGGGAAAAGGTGATAAAAAGACCGTAGAAAAGATTCTCGGCTTAGCAGAGCGATGCACCTTAATTATCTCTCTGATATTTTTCCTTATCTCATTTTCCATGCCGACTATGGTTATGAAGATTTTTACAGACAATCCTGATACAATTGCTGCTGGCAGTGAGTATTTGAGAGTACTTTCATTTTCACTTATGTTTATGGGATTCTCTCAGGTTTTCATGAGTGCCCTTCGAAGTATCGGAAAGATAATGCTGCCTTCTGTTACATACATTGTCTCCCTTTGTGTCAATGTACTTTGTAATGCCACTTTCATCTTTGGTTTATTCGGACTTCCAAAGCTCGGCGTTACCGGTGTTGCTCTTGGTACTGTGATTGCCAGAATCGCAGAGGTATTGATTTGTCTTATCTACTCCTTGAACAAATTAAATGTGAGATTCCGAATAAAATACTTCTTTGCAAAATCGGGGATCCTGTTTCAGGATTTTATGAAAATTGCAACTCCAGCCGTAATAAATGACCTCGTCTGGAGCTTTGCCAGTTCCGCATTCGCAGCAATTCTTGGGCATATTGGTAATGATATGGTTGCTGCAAATGCCGTCGCTGTTATGGTGGTAAACATTGGTGCCATCGCTTGTCGAGGATTTGCCAACGCTACTACCATTATTATCAGTCAGGAGCTGGGGAAAAATCACATTGATACAGCCAGAGAATATGGGAAACGAATGCTCAGAATAACCATTATTGTAAGCCTGATCGGATGTGCCGTTATTCTGGCGATCCGTCCCCTGATACTGGATTTTTATCGGGATAAGCTGACAGAAACGGCCATTTATTATCTTGGCGTTTTTATCATTATGACGACCTGGCGTCTTGTTGGAGAAGGTATTAATACCTGTCTTATATGCGGCTGCTTCAGAGGTGGTGGTGATTCCAGATTTGGAATGATCGTTGATTCCATATTTATGTGGCTTGTAGCAGTTCCTCTCACATTTCTTGCCGCATATGTTTTTAAACTACCGCCTATCTGGGTATACTTTGTAATGTCTTTGGATGAACTTGAAAAAATGCCTGTAGTATTTATTCACTATTTCAGAAGAAAATGGCTTACAAATATTACCAGAGATTTTGATTGATCCTACTTATTCACAATTATAAAATGCTCCCTTCTGAATGACAGGTTTTTGTTCTTTCACATTCCTGCCCAGTAGGGAGCATTTCTGAATCCTATGATCTTATTCTTTTTTAACAATCAGCCTTATACTGTAAACCGAGGCTATTGCTATGATAAAGCCTAATGGAATTGCCACACAATAAAACACAAAATTTACCAGATTGTTATATGGGCGGAGTTTATAAATTCCTTTTGAAGTCCGATAAACCTCGACCTTAACTTTATCACCAACGTATACTTTCTGATTATAGGTTTCTTCTCCTTCATAGGATTTTCCATCAACCTCAAATGCTAATTTAGTCCGATATTTTACTGATCTTGAATTCTTTTTATTTTTGTCTTTATCATCACTGTTATCAATCTCACGGCAGGATTCTACAACTGCAATAACCTCTCGTTTGTCTGTAGTGTTTTTGTACTCCTGGCTTTCAATTCTGTTTAAAATCATACCATATATTCCTATACCACACATGGCAATGCCAAGGACTAAACCTAATACCGAATATAATATATTGTTCCGCTTCTCTTTTTTATCCTGCTTCATACACATCCTCCGCAAAACCTGTTTTTGTTTTCGATTCTTGTAAAGAACACATATTGTAAAAAATTCTCCTTCAATTGACCATGTATTCTCTATACTAATAATAATCCATCAAAAACCGGTTTGCACTATTACTTGTGCCAGTAAATGAAGAGAAAATGTTATTGCTTACTTTGTCCACAAAAAACACCTCGCGGAACGTTGCCAGTGACTTCACATGTATCTATCCAGACAGTCAACTCTACAGCTCTCCGAGTCTCTCTCTCAAATTTTTTCGTGCTTCAGTTGCACTCATAGTTTTGGCACCATCTATTCTTTCCCACTCAGCCTGAAGTACTCTGGCACGTAACCGAAGTAACTGTTCACGCTTTTCATATGTATCAATACTCTTAATTACCATATCTCCCTCATCATTTTGGGTGATATAAATAGACTCGTTGGTTTCTTTTAAACAATAGTCAGCTACTTTCAGACTATCATCAGCTTGTGTAATTCGATAATTGCTTAAATCTTTTTGTCTCTCATCCAATTACAATTCCCTCCTTCTCTACATCATCATAAAACGGCAATGCTCCCAGCCAGTATCTGTAATGTGCTTCATTCTCCAGAACTGGATTTATTACAATCCCTGACTCCAGTTCTAGATCAAACGCCAGATCAAAAATACTGTTTTCGACCTGCTCTATTTCTTCTTTTGAAAGAGGTGTTAATATCATAACATCAATATCCGAATTTTCCTTATAATCTCCACGGGCATAAGAACCATAGACAATAAGTTTGGATAGATTATTTTTTAATATTTTTTTAGTCCCTTGTACAAATAGCATTAATACTTCCTGTCTAATCAAGTTGCTACCTCCTGTCAGATTATTTTCATCTACAGTAATATTTTAATAATATTGCAGCTGACTACGTAAAGCAAGCTATTATTTTACTTTTATTTTTGAAAGCGCAACCTTTGAAACTATCAAGCATGGAAATTCCAGTTTCCAGCTATAAAAAAAGTGAATATTATACCAGAATATTATTTTGAAACTGCTTAAATATTTTGTATCTGCTGTCAAATCTGATGTCAAAATCCATTTTTGGGGTAAATAAGAGGTGATCCAGAAGGGTGTAAATATATCCAGACATCAAAAAAACCCTTGAAAATCAAGGGTTTCAGGTCATGCCGCAGACCGGAATCGAACCGGTACGGGTATCACTACCCACGGGATTTTA